>ERZ777011.1114-NODE-1114-length-32159-cov-59.520963_pt1 | contig 32159 bp, 24 predicted proteins | sample MGYA00374964_ERZ777011 | MGnify/ENA primary metagenome ERZ777011 (study PRJEB29310, sample SAMD00008975) | mouse gut metagenome | study: EMG produced TPA metagenomics assembly of the Metagenome analysis of fecal microbiota from mouse which was promoted...
GCATATTCCCTCCTCAAATCTCACCCGAATCCATCAAGGAGCCGCATGAGTCATATCCCTACAATCTAAAGATTGCTGAAGCCCTGTATAAGTCAACTTATCTGGAAAGCTGGGGTTCCGGAGCAAAACGTATAATGGATGCCTGCCGCGAACAAGGCGTTGAGGAACCAACATGGCGTTGGGACGGAGGCTTTGTAATCGTCACCTTCAAACGACCTCGCAAAGCATTCCCTGTACAAGGCGCGAATACCCAACCTGTTTCCTCAAAGCAACATACCACTACCATACCAGTACTGCACCAGTTCCATACCAGTTCCATACCAGTTCAGACCTTGATTGAGAACGGCACTGATGAATTTATGACAGCATTGGAACTTGCAAACTTGTGTGGTCTAAAGAACATAAGACATTTCCGGAAATTCTATCTCAATCCTGCGTTGGCAGACGGAGCGATAGAACGGCTCTACCCTGACACTCCCAACCATCCTCAACAAAAATACCGCTTAACGGAAGCTGCTAAAGAATGGAAAAATAATAAAATCCCAAAGAAACCAAAGAACTCCCCAAAGAAATAGAAGAAGTCCATCCGACCGAAAACAGACATAATCCGACCGTTTTTATCACATCCGACCGAAATTTCGGTCGGATGCGCATTGATTAGCCGTAATCCAACCGTTTTTGAGTGTAAGAATTGGAAGATATGGACAATCATTCAGATGGCAAATCAGACGGTCAGTCATTTGAATGATTGATAAATCATTTAGACATTCTAATGGCAATCCCTCCTGTCATTCATCCATAAGGCATAACATCCATCTGCTCATAAGTTCATTCAGACATCTGTTCATACGTATGTACATCCATACGTTCAGATGTTCATACGTCAATACATCAATACGTTAGTACGTTCATACGTCAATACGTACTAACAGCATCTTTGCAATCAAGACCTCGACAAGTAACTACTTGTAACAATGTATATTAATCGAATCGCAATCTCGAAAGCGTTATGTATCGCGTATTGATACATCAACTATCTTTAGCCAAATCTTATTCTTCCTCATTGAAGAAGTTGGATTTTGCCAATATTGATGTTCCAAGTAATTGAAACAGTCGGCTATCCCGATTACAGTTGCTTTTTTGTATGGAGCCGATTGTAATTTGGTGCTAAGAAGCCTTCTGATTCTGTAGGTCGGAACGGAATCCGTCGGGATTCTGCAAGGTATGTTTTGAGCTGCACGAAACTGATTTTGCAGCTCAAAACCCTTGCAGAATATTGGTTGGTCTTACTCCAAAGTCGTAATCCCCGTTGCCGATTTCACACTCCGATTTTTCCCTTTTTGTTTTCATTATGATTGGCGGCGAAAAGAAAAAAGCCGACAAATCACATCGGACTTATCGGCTTCGGTATAACGGTTACATCGGTGCATAATTGATTTCACCGAGGGAGTTGATTGCGTCCTGTTTCAGACTGTCAACGACATGGAGATATCGCTCTGTCATCTTTATGGAGGTGTGTCCGAGAAGACTCGACACCGTTTTAATATTCGCTCCTTTGGTGAGGACGTTCACCGCGAAGCTGTGTCTCGCGCAATGCCATGTGATTTTCTTCCTGATGCCTGCCGCCTTTACCCATTTACGCAGATACAGGTTGCAGATGTTGTAATGCGGAACTGTGAATATCCGTTCATCATAGTTGTCGTTATCCGGCTCACCGATTAGACGGATAAGGGTGTCGTTCAACGGAACGATTACCCAGCTCCGGCTGCTGTGATCTTTTGTCTTTTGCTGCTGGAACCGCAATGTCTGGGTTGAGTAATCCACGTTGCGGTAGGTCAACTGGCTTGTGTCGCACCAACGCACCCCGGTGTATAAACCGAAGATGAACGCACGGTGAATTTCCGGCCTCTCGCCTTCAAAATGTGTCGCAACAAGCTGCTGTATTTCCTCCGGCAGAAGAATCTCTTTTTGCAACGTCATGTTGTCGTTCTTCAACACGAAGCCTCGGCACGGATTTTTCTTGATGAGGTCTTTGTCAACAGCCGCAGTAACCATACGCTTGAACATTCGGAAATAGATTTTCGGACCGTCGCCTGTTCCGTTCTCTTTCAGATACTCAACATAGGCAGCCACCATGTCAACCGTCAGTTGTGTCATCTTAAGATTATTCCTGTAGAGAGAATATCTCGGCGTATCGGCAAGAAAGTTCTTGAACTTTTGCAGTCCGTGCCCGAGCGTTATGCGAGTATATTTGGTGAGGGCCGGAGATTTGATGAACTCGTTGCAGAACTCAAGAAAATCCTCGTCCATATCTTTTCGGAGACGATAGCCCTCTCTGTCCTCGAGGAAAGATTGCTCCCGTTCAAAACGTATCTTTTCTGCAAGGGCAAGAGTATTCTTGTTCTGCAAACGTTCCTGCTGGTTGCGGGGATGAAGCCATATATATAGGTTGAGGTTCTCTTTCTTGCGGGAGTGTTTGATTTGATATTTCGGTTTACCCGCCATCGCTCCCTCGGTGTAAAACACCTGATTGCTGTCCTTGTCAAGCACAGGCGTTTCAGTTCTGCCGAGATAATATTCAAGGTAGAGGCTGGCACGTCCGTCGCTTAATTCTGACTGTCGGAGCTTGGGATTCTGCTTCTTGCGATTTTCTATTTTTGCCATACAATTATAATTTTGCGCAAAGATAATCCGAGGTATAATAATCTGAAAATCGCCGTTTACAGACCTTAACATTTACCCTTTGACTACAGTCCATAATCGAGGGTACAAAAGGTGTACTTTTTGAGAAAATCGGGTCAAAAGCAGGAAAATCACCGCAATATTGACAACGGCTATCTCTCTGATAACAAATGTGATTAGCTCATTTGAGTTATTCCCTTTTTTCTATCAAAGAAATCTGGTAAATTCATTAATGACGAGCTTAGCGAGACGCTTATGCTATGCTTACCGCATAGCGTATGGCTTCCGCTTTCGTCATGGGCAATACCAGAGCCTTCAATTGTGAGCGTAGGTTATACGCTATTTTTTGCCCAGATCTAATCTACAGACAACACTCAAATCCTTTACCTTTGGAAAAACACTGTTGGTTGTTCTCCAACCCCCAAGATTTAACATCACAATTATTCTATCACTGAAATCTCCATTATCTCAGCGTATTACGACTTTAACACTCCTTAAATCGCCGTTTCTGAAATCCATTCGGTTATAATTGCAAACGAGGCGCAAAACCTCGACAAGTCTAACTCAAAACACATATAACCGTATGGAAGCAACAACTCCCCCAAACGCCGCAGGCTTCAGCAGGAAGCCCAAACAGAGAAAGCGCATCAACGGGCGCAAGTCAGCAAACCGCAAGTCCGGCTTCAATCCGCTTGCCGGAATGCCTGACGAAGCGAAGGCATGGATGTTAGGCTCGATGTTTCTCATCGCCGCCGCAAAGATACTCGGCCCTGTTATCGGGTTCGATGTCCCGGCACTCCGCAAAACAGACATAGCCACAGACTGAGCCTATGCGACAGACAGACACGCAAGAGGCCGACTTCAAGACCGCCGTAAACGCATACGTTTCGCTTGTGGAGCAGCGCGCCAGAAGTCCCGGCCAGTACCCGACGGGAAACCGACCGCGATTATACTTTCACGGAGAGCCGATTATCCTTCTCGAAGACATCGTAACCGGGCTTGATGTCAGCGAGAAAACAATAAGACGCTACCGCGACGCAGGAAAAATCAAGGTTTACGAGAGCATAGAGGGCAATATCAAGTTTGTACTTCAATGCGACCTCGACAGGTTTCTCGAAAACTCCTTCATCAGTTCGTCCCATCCAGACTATAAGACTGTGAAGAAGAAATCAACCAACGGCGGAAACGCCAACCACACCACCACTAAATCATAATTCATTATGGACCAAACTCCCGACCAGCAGGAAGTGCTGATCGCCCGCGACAACACAAGCGGGCAGGTGGGAGCTGTCGTAGGGCAGAATCCCGACGGCACTCCCAAAATGGCGGATGTCAAATCGACGCCATTAAGCGAACTGATAAAGTTCAACAAAGGGCAGAACCCCCTCGAGGCGTTCATGTCGAATTTCATGCGGCAGGCCAGGAACCCCACGCTGTTCAGCTTCTTCAGATTGCAGGAAGACAAATACGAGCTTGTAGGCCCCGCAATGGCGGACATCATCAAGAATCCCGGCGACAATGCCGAAATGCTCAAGCCTTACGAGGTGGAACTGAAAGCCCCCGCACAGGCAGAGAAGCAGGAACAGGCCCCGTCTCAGACTCAACAGCCTCAGCAGCCGGAAACGACCGGTGTAAAGCAGCCGCCCATCGACCGCGACAGCATAGACTGGGTCAAAATAGAACAGCAGTGGGGCATAAAGCGCGACGACCTTGAAAAATCAGGGGCACTCGACCAGATGGTATATAACCACAAGTCGCCGCAGCTGTTCACAGTCACGCCCCGTTTCGGCGACGAGACATTCTCTCTTCAGGCCAAACTCTCGTTCCGCACCAATCCCGACGGCTCATATTCACTCGTGCCTCACTTCATCCGCAATGAGCCGCAGCTCGATCAGGAATTCAAGGGCTATACATTCACAAAGGAGGACAAGGCGGAACTCCGCAAGACCGGTAACCTCGGCAAAGCAGTTGAACTCGCCGACCCCAAGACCGGGGAAATGAAAAAATGCCTCGTGAGCATAGACAGGCTCACCAACGAGATAGAGGCCGTGCCGGTAGATAAAATCTACATCAAGCCCAAAGTCGCCAACATCAGCCTCGATATGCAGGCCATCGGCATACTCAAAAACGGCGGCATGATACGCGAGCAGCATGTGGAACTCCCCAACGGCGCCAAATTCACAGCCGACCTGCAATACAACGCAGCGAAACGCGACATCGTGTTCGTCAATTCCGATGTTTACCGCCAGAAGCAGGAGCAGAACAGTTCTCAGCAACAGCAAGTCCGTGATTCATGGCACAATCCCGACGGCTCCGTCAAGCGACTCGAACACTGGTGCAAGCTGCCGCTGAACGAACAGCAACAGGCCGATTACCTCGCAGGCAAGAAAGTCCTCGTAGGCGAGACCAAGGACAAATTCGGCAACGACTGCACCGTCTATTTCCAGTACAATCCCGAAAAACGCCAGCCTGAGACCACGCGGGTATATCCCGACCGCGACAAAGTCGTGGGCATCGCAGAGGAAAGCAAGACGCAGATGGCAGTCAATAACGACGGCTCCACCAACGAGGCGACAAAGAATGTGAAGGAGCCGCTTCAGCGAGGACAGACCGCGCCGAAAGACGAGAACCAGCAGAGGCAGCAGCGTAAGCCCAAAGGCCCCAAGCCTTGACCGCCACTCACCGCGCATATTCCACAATCAGTTTTATACTGCGATTCACCCGACATGATTGCCGCCGCATAGCCGCGATTCCAACCACTATGTCCACAGCAAAGCTATAACTATCCCAACCTGCGGCCAACCGTGTCAACCCAGACTCAACTATCCCCAAGTCACGGGGATGGGCGACCGTCCCCGTGACTTTCATAAAATCACCCCTAAACCCACATTAAATTTATGATTTTGATTATCTGCGAGAACATTCTCGCCACCAAGACCGTCGCCCTTTCTCTGGGCGCGAACACCGAAGCCGCCAACGGCATCTACACATCCGACACCGTCACCGTAGCCAACATCCCGCCCCGTTTCATACGCCAGACTCCGCTGTGCGAGCTGGCTGAGGGAGAATATCCCTTCGTTCCTGACAGATTCAAAATGTCTGTCACGATGAAAGAACTGGAGCGACAGCTCAAGCCCCTGTTCCGTGAAGCCGGGGAGGTGGTATTCGCTTCCGACGGTGGAGCCGACGCACAGGCACGCTTCTTCAACATCTGCCGCCACTTCCGTGTCGGTTGCCCCCGCAGCCGTATGTGGCTCACGCGCCTCAGCTACGGCGCCATACGCGGAGCTTTCCACTTCCGCGAGTCCGGGCGACACCTGCACCGCCTCGCACAGACCGGACTTGTATCGAAGGGTATGGACCTGATGTTCACATACAACATCAACCAGACATTTCTCCATATCGGACTGCCCGAATACGACCTCACCCGTCAGGAGGCAATCGCCCTTGACTATGTCGGCGACCTTACCGGCCGTTTCGACAGTTTCAACGGTATCCCTGACGGACATTCAATCCGCGTCAATGTCAATGGCGGCGAAGGATTTGAATCCGAAGCCGTCTGGGAGGCCGAGGAAGACGCTCTTGAAGTTGCCGACGAAATCCCTGTCGGCGAAACGGTATCCGCCACACTGACGGTTGACGAGACCGACCGTTTCAATCTCCGCTTCCACACTCTGCTGACGCTCCAGATGGATGCCTTCAACAATCTCGGCTTCATGCCGGCCCAGACTCTCAGACTGGCACAGAGCCTCTATGACAAGGGTCTTATCTCGTCGCCCCTGACACGTTGCTCACATCTGCCCGAAAAACTGCGCGGGCATATACAGACGGTCTTCCCCGACACCCCCGGATACCGCTGGGGCGAGAACGACGCGACCATCGACCACCACGCGATAATCACTCTCCGCGCAATAGACCAAGACCTGCCCGAAAAGGAGAAGCAGCTATACTGGCTCATATTCAACCGCATGAAGGCAGTTGTGGAGCAACAGCCGAGCCGCAAGTATGCCACCGTCGAGTTCAAGATTGGCGAAGCCGTGTTCTACCGCCAGTGGGAACTTACCGGAGAGGCGTATGAAGTGACCGAAACCGGCTCGTTCCAGACCGGCGTTACAATCGCAGATGCGGCGGTATATCCCTGCGATGCACCTGTCGCCGAATCCAACGCCTTCACCGATGTGATGTGCGCCGTGACCTCAAAGGCGGAGTATGTCGATGAAATGATGCACACCAACGTACCGTACACACTGGAAACAGGCGACTACGGCAGCGCACTGGACAGCCTCATACGCAAGGGGCTCATCACCCTTGACGGCGATGAAGTGTATCTCTCGCCCGAAGGCCAGTATGTCTATGACGAGTTTGCCGGACGGGAGTTCGCCGAAATGCTGCTCACATGGCAGTTCGAGGCCAACGACCTCTACGAAGGCGACCAGACGGGACGCTCCGTAATCGAAGGATTCTCCAACTCTCTGCTGTGTATGGTGGAGACAATCAACCCCGAAGCCGGAGAATAATCCGCTGCAAACCGCTGTAAATCGCATTTCTATCAAAAATAACCGGCTTACCATAGCTGAAAATCGGATAGAAATTGTTAACTTTGCCACTGAATCGCAGTCATAAATTTTATTTTTGATTGTGGATTTAGTGGTGAGGCAGCGGGAGGGATACCCGCTGCCTTTTTACACTTCTTATCCACACCACCACTAAATCCCCACACTTTATGGAAGTATTACTAATTGAGAAGGAAACGCTTGACTGCATCCTTGACGAGCATGAGCTTCTATGCAATATGGTCATAGTATTGGCGAATCGCTTGCGTCGCAAGGAACCTGCTGATTTGATGACTTCTGCCGAGGTCTGCGATTTTCTCCATATAGGCAACACAACACTGCATCCCTCCGCAACAGCGGTAAAATAGGTTATATAAGAATCGACGACGGAAGCGTCAGATACCCTGTAACTGAGCTTATCCGTTACATGGAGAAATATGGTATAAAGCCAAATCGAATTGCCTATGGGGAATGAGATAATCACCAAATCTGACAGCCGCATTATCGCGGCACGCTCACAAACCCAGAACGCATTTGAGGCAGTCGGTATAATCCGCGACAGCCACCATCCGGTATTGGCAGGAATATGTTTCCTTGACGACAAGGAAGTCGCGGAACGCCTCAAAGTGACGAGGCGCACGGTACAGAACTACCGGGACCGGGGAATACTCTCGTATTATATGATATGTGGCAAATGCCTCTATCCGGAGCATGAAATACAGCAGATGCTTGACGATAATTTTCATCCGGCATATTACGATTAAACATTTGAAGAGCGACAACGGAGTAAAAATACTCTATTGTCGCTCTTTCATTTAGCGGTGGATTATTTCGTCTTTTTAGGTCGTCCGCGCTTAGGCTGGGGCGGACGCTCAAATGTCGTCGGTTTCTCCGGCAACGGTTTGATGTCAACTTTCAGACTGTCGAACTTATCCCTCATGCGGCCCATATCTTCCGACACAGTCTGATCAAGCATGGTCGCGTAGATTTGAGTGGTGGCAATGTCTTTATGCCCCAGCATCTTCGATACCGTTTCGATAGGCACATGATTGTTGAGCGACATTGTGGCGAAGGTGTGGCGCGCGATGTGGGTCGTCAGGTGCTTCTTGATTTCAGCTTTACTTGCTATCTCATCAAGATACGAGTTCATGCGCTGATTTGAGATAACCGGTATGACGGCGTCCTTTTCCACAACCCGTGGATGGGTACGGTATTTATCCATCAGTCTGCGCGGTATCTCCAGCATCGGGATTACGCTCATTTCATCTGTTTTCTCGCGGGCCTTGCGTATCCACATCTCGCCCTTGTCGTCAGTGACGACATGCTCACGTTTGAGGGTGGATATGTCTGCGAATGCCAGCCCGGTGAAGCAGCAGAACACGAATGTGTCACGCACGAGGTCGAGACGGGGCAGCCCGCTGAGGTCAAGCTCTATGATGCGCTGGAGTTCAGCCTCAGTCAGCTTCTCTCTTTTGGGTTTTGTGCGGACATAGCGCTTGCCCACGAATGGATCATCTTCTATCCATTTGTTAGCGATACCGGTGCGTATAACGCTTTTGAGATAGCGGATATAACGGACAGCGGCGTTGTTGGCGCAACCTTTCTTGATGTGCAGGAAATGCTCGAAGTCGTCAACCATTCCCGATGTCAGTTTATTCATCGGAATGTCTTTAACATCGTGGCTGTCGATGAGGAATTCCTCCAGATACTTGACGCATCGTTCCCAGCGCAGGCGCGTACCATCGCAGATGTCGCCTCGCTCGTTTTTGTCCTTTACCTTCTTGTTGACTTCGCGGAACGCCTCGCAGAGCATCGTCGGCTTTTGCAGCTTGCCGAGGAAGGCCTTTTTCAGAGTGTCGGGATTGACCATCTCATCGCGCATGACGAGCTGGTTGTGGATCTCGCAGATTTTGGTACGGATGGTGTCGAGGTAGCGGTTCAGTTCAAGGTCTTTCTTGGTCTTACCTTTCGACTGACCTTTGGACGCATCCCAGTTGTTGGGAGCTACATACCGGTTGGTATATACCTCCGCACGTTGCCCATTCATCGTTATTCGCAGAAGAATGGGAAATTCGCCCTCTTTGTTGGGGCGGCTTCTCCTGACCATGAAGTTCAGTGAGAAGTAACTCTCGTTGGATAATTTCATTTGACTTGTGGCTTTAATGGTTAAACTAAAGATACAAATTTTTTCTCGGTTACACAAACTGTGAATCCGAAGGACAAATGAAATATCCGGGTCAGCGAGGTGGCAAAACGACCAATTCAACGAATAATGTTGAATTGCCACCTCCAACTGCCACCTTTTGCATAACATTTTTTAACTGTGCCGATGGCAAAAAATGGTGGCAGCGGGACTTATCGTAGGCTTCATAAGCCTATATCTACTGGAGTTCAGAATTATTCTTTGCCACCTGCAACCACCTTGCGAGGTGGCAGACACCCAACGGGATTATTCCTCGTATATCTTTGAAAAATAATGAAATATAGCCTTTCGAGGTGGCAAAACTTGGTGGAATTTTTATTGCCACCTTCTTGCACACCCGCAGTTTCAATATTTTGCGCCGATTGGGGATAGGGGTAAAAAGAAAAACCTCTGAAAATCAATGATTTTCAGAGGAATTCATCGGTCTGATAGACCCTTTAGTGACCTCGGAGAGGCTCGAACTCTCGACCCACTGATTAAGAGTCAGTTGCTCTACCAACTGAGCTACGAAGTCATTGCTTATGAGCTTTTCTCAATTGCGATGCAAAGGTAGAATGTTTTTTTTGACCTGCCAAATATTTTGCGAAAAAAATTCAGTCTTTCGCTAAAAATATCCAAAATAGATTAAAAAATATGCTGTTTTACCTGATTGATTGGTCGGATATGGCGCAAGAGAATAAAAATTGGATATGGTGAGTATGATAAAAAACGGCTGAAAAGATTTCTGAGAGTTATCGTACATGAGATTGGTATGTGATAATAAATGACCTTAGAAAATAATCCATCAGTTAACCCCATAATATATAAATTAAGGTGTAAGGGCTAATCCATGACTTGATGCAGGTAGAAGGGAATGTTTTAAATAGTGCATAATTGTGGCTTGATATGCAATATTTTTGTGACGTTTTCCGCATCAATAATTATGCTGTCACACATATTAAATATTTTGGTTCGTGGTTTTTGACCAAAAAGTAGCCGTTAGATAGCTGTAATTAAAAGATATTTCGTATATTTGCAAGCTGAAAAGTGGGGGTGTCCCTGCTTTGTCCATGAAAACAATAAGAAAATAATATTAATAACCAATTTAAATACATCACTTTAATCAAATGCAAAGCAAAGGATCTTTGGGAAGTGTTGTTGCCGGTGTGATAGCCATATTCATGGTCCTCATCTGCCTGTTCTACCTCTCATTCACCGTGGTTACCAACCACTATGAGAATAAGGCTGAGGAATATGCCGTGGCTGAAGCAGCTAAGGATAACAACAGTTCTGAAACTAAACGTAAAGCTTATAGCGAGTACATTAAGAACATCGCTAATGAGAAGGTTTATTTAGGCTATACTTTTAACGAAGTACAAAAACTCGGCGTAGGGCTGGGCCTTGACCTCAAAGGTGGTATGAACGTCACCCTTCAGGTTTCAGTTCCCGACATTCTCCGTTCAATGGCTAATGCCGAAGGAAATCCCTACTTTGAAAAAGCAGTTGTCAACGCTGATTCAGTGGCTCGTGCCAACAAGAGTACTGATTTTATTGACATCTTCTGCGATGAGTATCGCAAGCTTGACCCGCAGGGCGATCTTACCGTGGTATTCAAGGATCAGGTAAAGCGTGGCGACAATATCGATGCTGTTAAAAATGCCCTCAAACAGGAAGTGAAGGACCGTGTGAGCAGTTCTACAAATGTGCTCCGCACCCGTATCGACCAGTTTGGTGTTGTGGCTCCCAATATTCAGGAACTTGAAAAAGACGGTCAGATTCTTCTCGAACTTCCGGGTGTTAAGGAACATGACCGTGTGCGTGAGCTTCTGAAATCAAGCGCAAACCTCGAATTCTACGAGACAACTCCTTTCAATGAAGTTTCTGCCCTCCTGCAGCAGCTTGACAATACTCTCCGTGCCGATTCTACCGGCAATGGTAAGGGTTTGTTTGAGTATTTCCTTCAGGTTGGTAATCCTCGTAACCTAATTGGTGTGGGTGCGGCTACTGAAACAGGTCGTGACACTATCAATATGATTCTTGCATCACCCGCTGCCAAGCGCATTCTCCCTGCAAATCTTAAGCTCGCTTGGGAATTCAAACCCGAAGTTGTGCAGATTCAGGATTCTGTTAAGGGAACTCGCAATATGTCAATCTATCAGCTTGTAGCTCTTAAGACTACTAATGGCAAGCCCGCTCTTAGCGGTGATGTCATCACATCGGCTACAAGTGACTACGATGCAATGCAGGGTGGTAACTACGTATCAATGAACATGAAGCCTGAGGCAGCACGCCAGTGGGCACGTATCACAGCTGCTAACATCGAAAAGCAGGTTGCTATCGTGCTTGACGATCAGGTTTATTCTGCTCCCCGCGTGAATTCTGTAATCGAGGGCGGTCGATCACAGATTACAGGTGATTTCACCACTGATGAGGCAAAAGACTTGGCAAACGTGCTTAAGAGCGGTAAAATGGCAGCCAAGGTTGATATTATCTCAGACACCGTTATCGGTCCGTCACTTGGTGAACAGGCAATTAAGGATGGTCTTTGGTCATTCGTTATCGCACTTGTGCTCCTTATGGTGTTCATGTGCCTCTTCTACGGCCTTATCCCCGGTCTGATTGCCAATGTGGCATTGATCTTCAATATCTTCTTCACGTTCGGTATTCTTGCCTCGTTCCAGGCAGTGTTGACGCTTTCAGGTATTGCCGGTATCGTGCTTGCGCTCGGTATGGCTGTGGACGCTAACGTGCTTATCTACGAACGTGCCAAGGAAGAGCTTCGTGCTGGTAAGGGCGTGCGTACCGCTATCGCCGATGGTTATAGCAACGCATTCTCTGCGATCTTCGACTCTAACTTGACTTCAATCATTACCGGTGTCATCCTTCTCCTCTTCGGTACAGGTCCTATCAAGGGCTTCGCTACCACTCTTATCATCGGTATTATCTGCTCATTCTTCACAGCGGTTTATCTTACCCGTCTTATCTACATCATGTGTGCTAAGACCAAACCGTTTGAGAATCTTACCTTCACTACCGCTCTTTCACGCAAGATGTTTACCAACACCAAGTTCAACTTCCTTGGTGGTCGTAAGGTAAGCTTCACAGTGGTAGGTATCGCAGTCCTCGTGGTTATCGTGTCACTTTTCGTACGTGGTCTTAATCAGGGTATCGACTTCTCCGGTGGTCGCAACTATGTGGTTCAGTTTGACCATCCTGTGAAGACTCATGAACTTCAGGCTCAGCTTGCTCCTCTATTCGACGGTGCACAGCTCAGCGTTATCACCATCGATGATAATACTAAGGTTCGTATCTCTACCAACTATAAGATCGACTCTGACGAAGAGAATATCGATAATGAAATTACCGACATCCTCTATAAGGGCTTGCAGAACGAGCTTAACGGTATGAGCATTGAGGACTTCTCAACTACCAACGAGAATATCGGTATCATGTCATCTCAGAAGGTTGGTCCTACTGTGGCTAACGATATGCGTACTGATGCTTACATCGCTGTGATCCTTGCGCTCATCGCTATGTTCTTCTACATTTTGCTCCGTTTCCGCAATGTGGCATTCTCACTTGGTGCGCTTGCTGCCGTTGCATTCACCGCATTTACTATCATCGGTTTCTACTCTATATTCTGGGGCGTGTTCCCGTTTGCTATGGAGGTTGACCAGTCATTCATCGCAGCGATACTTACAGTTATCGGTTACCAGATCAATGACACCGTGGTGGTATTTGACCGTGTTCGTGAAAATGTAGGTCTCTATCCCAAGCAGGATTTCTTCACCACTATCAATAGCTCAATCAACTCAACTCTCGGACGTACAGTCATGACATCATGCTCTACATTGCTTGTGCTCATCTGTATCTTCGTTCTTGGTGGTGACGCTATCCGTTCATTCGTGTTCGCAATGATCTTTGGTGTTATTATCGGTACATTCGCTACTATCTTTGTGGCAGCACCTGTTGCTTATATCACTGATAGCCGCCGTAATCGTAAAATTGCAAAGGCTGCTTAATTTAAGCCAATTGAAATGCGGTAATTCCGCAGGATACATAATTAAACTCCACGGTTCTTGCGAGCCGTGGAGTTTTTATTTATGGGAATTGATATATTTATTTGTTATTTATTTGCTCAAGCGTGGTCATTGCCCCGTTATGATAGATTGATGTTACCATTTGGTTGTAGAGTGATTTAAAATTGTCATGTTGCTCCAGTCCGAGTCCGTTAAAAATTGACAGCTTTAGAAAATCCATTGGATCCTCATTGGTTATGTGCATGTAGTCCTCGTTTTTCATACAAGGTTCATTCACTTCAAAGGTGATTCCGTTGTCATCGTGCCTGTATTTCAGATAGTGTCGATATGCGGCGATAAGATATGCTATTCGGGTAAGATCTCCGTTCCCGTCTATCATTTTTTTCAAAATTGGGATTATGTATACTGGAAATTTTGACAATCCGTCGGAGCATAGTCTCGTTATTTGGTCGCTTACTGAATTATTGCCAAAACGCTCCAAAATAGTCTGCTTGTAACATTCCAAATCCATGTTGCCGGGAGTCTGTATATGTGGTCCGGTGTCGCTATCCATAAAATCACGGACTAACTTTAATATCCTTTCATCGCGTATGGCATCGTCAACCTTACGGTATCCACATAGGAACGCCGGATAAGCCATAAGTGTGTGGGATGCGTTCAGAAGGTTAAGCTTCATGTTCTCGTAGGCTGTGACATCATCGGTAAACATCACACCCACCTTCTCCCATTCGGGTCGTCCGGCAGCAAACTTATCTTCTATAACCCATTGTGAGAACTCTTCGCAATATACGGGAGCTAAGTCGTTGGTGCTGTTCATTTTGTTTAGCCGTTTGACATCTTCGGGCGATGTGGCAGGAGTGATACGGTCCACCATGCTATTGGGGAATGTGACATTTTTATCAATCCATTCTATCAATGACGGATCCTGCGCTTCAAGAAAAGAGGTCAGTGCAAAGCGGAGTGTGTCACCGTTATGCAGAAGATTGTCACATGAAAGCAGTGTCACAGGACCGCCGCCAGTATCACGTCTACGCCTTAATCCTTCAGCCAAAAAGCCGAATATGGTATGTGGCGATGACGGGTTTTCAATATCGGCTCTGATAGCATCATTCTCCAAGTTGAATTTGCCGCTTTTACGGTCTATGTTGTACCCACCCTCGGTGATGGTCATGGATATAATCTTTATATTTGGGTCTGCAATTCGGTCTATGATAGCCTGCGGATTTTCAGGAGCCCATATAAGCTCTGTTAGTGATCCTATCTCATGACATATATTTATGCCGTTGCAACCGCATAAGGTGACCGTATAAAGTCCTCCTTGGTTTTCCAGCGCACGATATAGCTTTTCATCCTGAAGAAGAAGCATGGCTCCGCATATTCCCCATCCTGATTGCGACGGGTCAATGTTAAGCAGCTCATTAGTGTAATATTCCTCATGGCTACGATGGAAATTACCAACTCCGATGTGCAGAATGCCGGCTGTGACATTCTCTCGGTCATAGCCTACGGTGTTTAACTTGTCATTAAGCTCGTCAATGCTGGTGGTTTTTATGGATTTTTCAAATTTCATTGTGCACGGTATTTTTTGTTAGAATCTGTTTTGTGTGTTTAGGACGATTGTCCCATATAGTAAACATGACACCCCCGGGTTTGTTGGTCCCGGGGGTGTGAAGGTTTTATAAAAAATATTTCAGAGTGTCTAAATATCTCGTTTGGGAGTGTTGTTAGTCGTTATGAGTAAGTATATATACAGGTGTTGAATTCTGCTCACTCGTTGCGATACGTTCACCGTCTCCCTGATGCGTGGTCTGCACGAATATGTCAAGCCTATTCTTATTGTTCCATAGATTTATGTCAAGCGATGGCTCCCAAGCGTCTACCGAGAAATCTGTGACATCTGCGATGGCCCACGGCGCATTCCCTAAATCGGTAGTCTGTGCCACTGAAACCTTACTTCCTCTCTCGGTGTCACGGAACACATAATATGCTTTTTTGCCATCGCTCACTATACGAGGTCGTGAGATCGGTATCATTTTTGTACCACCGCCGGCGAGTGAGAAGGGGAGTGTCCTATTACCAACCTGTTCCATCCTCCACTTGTCGCCGTCATGCCACACAAGACGGTACTGAGGCACTTCGCTGTCAGCGTCACGCCAGTAGGTGGCTATATAGGGATGACCTGCATTGTCGGCGGTCATGCTTGTCTGATTTATTAACTCTGACTTCTGAGGTATCTCCCATGCTCGTTCGGCTGTAGCAAGAGTTATGGGGAGAGTGTAGGGCGTTCCGTCTGAACGTTCCCATGTAATGCCGTTGTCATGCGAACGGGCATAACATAGGTCGTGATTTGTTTCAACAAGCCATGTTTCGCGCCACACCCATGAAAGATGTATTGTGCCTTTAGGGTCAACGAACAGCTGCCAGTATGCGTTGCGGGCATTTTCACCGTCTACCAATATATCTTGAACACGGTTCCACTTTTTATCTTTTAAAGAGTAACGGTTAAGTACAAGATTACCTCTTCCTGACGCTCCGGAACGATAGGCAAACAACATGTCACCACCTGCGAGATTGTAAAATTCCGGATATGTGACATCTTCCTCACCTTCGCCAACCATTGGAATTAGGTCGCCAAGTTCCAATGATCCGGGAGCTGTGGAGCGGCAATATCTCAGCGGATGTCCGTGATGGTCAAATGACGCATGGATATATCCGTCGCCGTCCACACCTATGCTTATCACATTGTGTGCGTCAGCCACATTCCCTTTATGCTTGGAACGCTCTACAGTCCAGTTGTCAGTGCCGATCTTACGCTTGCCAAGTGTCACATATCCTTCCGGATCATAGTAAGCAACATATTGTGTATCTTCATGGGTAACAACAGAGCTTGCACGAAACACTGTAGTGTTGACTGATGTGCGACAATATCCGTCACCTACCTTGCTTAATGTCTGTCCCCAGCATATCATAGGAAAGAGAAGGGCTATTGCAGCGTATACTATTGCTTTCATCCGATTAAATTTAAGAGTTACATATAATGGTGTTATAGGTGCAAATTTAGACAAAATTGTGAATACTTGGAATTCCGAATTAGTCTTTTCATATTCCGGATTATTCATACGTGTGGTTTATTGATGTTTTAAACCGTTCGGTTAGCGATTTTTTTACCGTTGGTCACTGTTTTCCCACCATTGGTCACTCTTATTTTGACGAGATTTAAGGCAAAGGTAATTTTGTGAAAAATCAGAATGATTATGAGAAAATACGTGACATGTGTTGCTATGTTAGCAGCTCCATTTTTATCAGCGCAGACTACCCCTGATTCTGTTGAGCCATTAGATTCGCTTCCGACACAAAGCTTGAGTGAGGTGGTTGTTGAAGCACATCGTCCTGAAGCTATAGTCATGCCGGATAAGGTGTCATATTCTCCATCCGTCACAGTTTCCGGTAGCAGTGGTACGATCTATGATGCGCTTTGCTCTCTTCCGGGAGTCAATGTTGATAATGGCGGTTCCATATCGGTCAATGGGCAGAAGGGTGTCATGGTCTCGATTGACGGAAGAAAAAGCGTCCTGTCAGGTGAGGCTTTAATGCTCTATTTAAAGTCGCTTCCGGCTTCCGGTGTCGATCGTATAGAGATATTGTCACCTCCTACGGCAAAGAATGATGCCTCATCAGCAACTACAACCATCAATCTTAAGATGCGTAAAAACCGTGATGCAGGATTCAATCTTGGATTAAACGGCAGCGGTAGATTATGGAAAGCAAAACGTGGGCTTGGCACAATATCCGCCGGTTATAACACAGGTAAAAGTGCCCTCACGTTGACTTATATTTTTATCGCCGCCCGTAATCCGTCAAAACTTTTTACCAACCGTCAGTATGGTAATGGCAACGAGTGGCTGACGCAAACTTATAATCGTAAACGACGTGACAGGATACATAATGCCTCAGCCGGTTTTGAACATCGTTTTTCCGATCGGTGGAGTACCGGACTTTCTTTGACAGGTAACTGGTTTTCCAGATACGAACTTGGTGAAATGTATACGTCCGTGCCATATACCGATTATGATGTGTATACAAGGAATAATACTGACATGCATTATCGAAACATATTCGGAAACGCATGGTTAAAGCGAATATTCAACGATGGTAACGGTGACCTGTCATTGGGGATTGACTATTTCAATTATCGCAGTGATGAGATTCAACGCATGTCCGATAATTTGGGAACGTCAGTTGACGGGGATATGGGTGGCATGATAAAAGGCTATGTCGGGACGTTTGATTTTAAACGTAGGCTGGGAAGGAAATGGTCTTTATCTGCCGGGGTGAAATCAACGTATCTGTTGATTGACAATGGAGGGAAATATGACGATGATGCTACGACAACTGTACCTGTTGAAGATAACCTAAGCTCAACTTTCGGTTACAGGGAAAATGTCAATGCCGCATACACCGAATGTAAATTGGAACTTTTACCTTTATTGGTTACTGCCGGTATTCGCTGTGAGCAGACAAATGTTAAAAGCAAGTTTTCAGGAAATGAAGCCATCGAACAAGCGGATTATCGTCGGCATTACATAGATTTTTTTCAGAATGTGTCAGCAAGTATGCAATTGGGTGAGCGTGATGGGATGATGTTGAGTTATGCCAGACGTATAACTCGTCCCCGTTATGCCGACCTTAATCCGTTTGTGTATATTTTCGACGATATAACCCATGTCGGAGGCAATATCAGCCTAAAACCCTCTATAACCAATGCTTTCCAGATTGCTTATTCCCATGATTCTTGGTTTAGGGTGATGTTGGGAGCGTCGGTTGTTGATGATTACATAGTGAAATGCTATCGTGAGATTTCCGATAAACTCTTATATGTGTCACCTGAAAACTTGCCACGAAAAATTCAAACATCACTCACGGTTTCTGCTATTAATCTTAAGGTTTCTCCGTGGTGGCATATCTCACTTAACGCCACTGTCATTTATGATAACTATAAATTTGGCGGGAAGCTGAATATTCCGGGTAACTGCCGTTTCAGCCCCATGCTTGATTGTAAAAACATGCTGTCATTTCCCGGCGGTTGGATCGGTGAATTATCGGGTCAATGGCGTTGTCGTATGGCATACGGACAGGCTACGGTCTGTGCGTCAGGGAGCGTGTACATGGGATTAAAGAAAACTATTATGCGAGGTCAAGGGAGCGTGAGTGTGTATGTAAGAGATCTGTTTAATACCAATCATCAGCGCACAAGTATAAGATTGACATCCAAGACAGGCTCTTTATCGGAATATGAGTATGAGTCGATGCGTCAGATTGGGGTATCAGTCGGATTCCGATTTAAGACAGGAAATGTGCACACAGGTAAAAAACGAACTGATGATTTGATTGATGAGATAAAACGAGTAAATTTGTGATATGAAACCACCGGTAAATAACGACAGATTTTTACATATATTTTCCCCATTGCTTATAGCTGTGGCAATGTTTTTGTTAATAAGGTTGTCACACGATTATCCTGCCAGTGATAATTATCTGAATCATACATCCCTATTTATATTTTCAGAACTTGTATCCATCATATTAGGGACATATCTCTGTTTCTATCTCACAATCAGATGGAATGGCTTGGTTATGTCAAAAAAGATACCTGTTTTGATTGAATACGGGGCTATAATAGTTGTCACATTGGTTCTTGTTATCTTAGTGATGGGGCTGTCTCATTATATAGAAGACAGGATGCTGACGGTTAAGGATATAATCGGTCCCGGTGTCGTGGCAAGTTTGGTAGGTATATGGGTATATCTTTGGATAAAAGCATCAACTTTGAATAAGAAATTTCAAATGACAATGCTTAATAATGAGAAGATTCGCAATGAACAGCTTATGACTGAAATGAAGCTTCTGCAAGCTCAGTATCATCCACATTTCCTGTTTAACATGCTTAACACGATTTATTTCCGTATTAATGAGGATAATCAGGAGGCACGTGATACCGTAGAACATCTGTCAAACCTTCTGCGTTGGCAGCTTTATCCCGGAAAAGGAAAGGTGGATTTAGGACGGGAAATTTCAGTAATTGAAAGCTATATTGAACTTTCAAAATTGCGGTTTGGCGACAGGCTTCAACTTAATGTTAATATCCAAAACCGGTCAGAAGGGACGAAGATTTATCCTTACCTGCTTCTCCCGCTTGTTGAAAATGCCTTTAAGCATATTGGTGGCAGCTATCTAATAGATATTAACCTTGTGTGTGACGGAAAGGAGCTTGGACTTGAAATTAAAAATAGTGTAGGAGGGAACTATGATAGAAACAGTTCGCATGTGGGAATTGGTATGCAGAATTTAAAAAGGAGACTTGAATTATTGTATGATAAGGACTCATACAGTTTCAAATCATCGTGTGATGACAATTTCTATACAGCCGGACTTTATTTGAAATTATGAATAGGAAACTTAGATGTGTGATAGTCGATGATGAACCGATAGCACGTTACGGAATTGAAAGCTACGTTCGTAAATTTGACTGGCTTGAATGTGTGGGCACATTTGAGAATGCCTTTGAGCTTGATCGTTTCCTTAAGGAAACTCAATGTCGGGAGATTGGGGCAGAATGTAATGTAGATATAATTTTTATAGATATAGAGATGCCGGGAATTACCGGTATGGAATACTTAGGCTCTGTAAATACAAAGGCGGCAGTCATTGTAATAACTGCATACGAGGAGTATGCGTTGAAAGGTTATGAATTAAATGTCACGGACTATTTGTTAAAGCCTGTGTCGTTTGCCCGATTCCTAAAAGCTGTGAATAAAGCTCGTGAATACTGCATGGCTATGGAACAGCTATCCCATTCCAATAATGCTGAAAATACAGACGCTAATGCTATTTTTGTGAAATCCGACAGGATAATCCACCGTTTGATCTTGGATGAAATATATTTTGTTGAAGGGATGGAGAATTATGTTAAAATTCACACTCATAATGGGGTAGTGGTGACACGTGCATCGTTAAAAAGTGTCATTGCCAAGCTGCCGGAAAAGAGTTTTATGCAAGTGCACAAATCATACGTGGTTAATTTTTCCAAGATAGAGAGTGTGGAAGGGAATATGTTGCATTTTGGCAATAGAGAGTCAGTCCCTGTATCAAGGAGCTATAAACAGAAATTATTTGAAAAATTGACTTTATCACACTTCCTTGACCCGGATTTATGATATGTGCTATTTCCGTTCCATCTCGGCAAGAGCCAGAATTTTATCAGTAAACTCGTCCGGTGAAAGGGTGTGCGACAGCCATGTGATGGGGAAACCTCGTTGCTCCATACCTCTAAACCATGTCATTTGACGTTTGGCAAACTGGTGTATGGCTATTTCAAGGCGTGAGGTCATCTCTTCAAGCGTAAGTTCCCCGGTAAGATAAAGTGTCAGGAATTTATATTCCAATCCGTAATATATCAGATCGTCGGCAGGAATACCGGAGTCAAGTAAACGTCGCACTTCCTCAACCATCCCTTGCTCCATTCGTGAGTGTAGACGTTGTGTTATTCGGCGACGGCGTGATTCACGGTCTATTTCCACGCCTATTACCAATGCGTCAGTAAGCGGATGCGGCTCTGCCTGACGTGCTGCGTCAGGATGCTGTTGGTAATATGTCTGTATCTCTATTGCCCTGATTGCACGTTTGGCTGTGTCAACGTCGGTAACATTGTGCAGAACTTTCATTGATGACAGGATAGAGGTAAGCTCATCCAATGACTTACCTTCTAAAGATTGCCGTAGCTCAGGATTAGCCGGCACTTCGGGCAAGCGCAATCCTTTAAGCACGCTCTCCACATACAGCCCCGTGCCTCCGCAGAGTATGGGGAACTTTCCTCGTGACACAATATCGTCTTTTGCCGCCGAAAAGTCACGGAGAAATTCGAAAAGGTTATATTTATATCCCGCAGGACAAATATCTATCAGATGCACGGGAACATCGCCATATTCTTCAATATCCTTACCGGTGCCTATATCCATACCACGGTATATCTGGCGTGAGTCTGCACTGATGATCTCACCACCGATTGCCTTGGCAAGATGCACCGCACGTCCGGTTTTCCCGGATGCGGTAGGACCTGTTATTACTATAAGCGATGGTCTCATTTATTATTTCTTGGCGGTATGTTTACGCCATAGACGGCGGATACTGTAGAATGGTTTATCCTGATTGAATGATGATACTTCAAGCCATAGAGGATTATTGAAGTCAACATCCCAATCGCAGATGCCATTCAAGCGGAACATCGGTCTGTAATTTTTAATCTTATAAAGTCTCCTTCCGTCCGCATCGTATGTTTTCCATGCCATGGTGACCATATAAAGACGATGGATTTCAGATGCAAGCATTGGAGAAAGCTCGTGGTTATAGAGCAGACGTTGGAGCTGTGACATGCTATACCATCTGCCGGGAAGTTGCGATTTCTCCACTACTTCTTTGGAGTTGGCGCAACAGATATAATGATAGAAATTACATATACCGCTTGAGTCATCGTTATAATACATGAAGCGGAATGAAAAATCATCAGGAGAAATGTCACTTATCTCCACAAAGTGGTCGCGAGCCTGCTTGAGTGACATGTTATTATTGTACTTAAGCAATATCATCGCCGGCGAGTCATATTTGTTCTGGTCGGGGATGTCATAATAATCATCCGACTTATTCAAGAATATACTCTCGTCGCATATCACTAAATATCTGATGCAAGATGATGCGCCTTGGCGATGTGTGCTTCCTTCAATGTTTTGGTAGTAATATCCCCATAAAGAAAAACATCTCATTCCCTCATAGATAAGTGAGAGCCCGAAGAGTATTATAGGCACCCAGATGAATATGAATTTGTCGGGGGAATTGAAGTTGACATTGATATAAAAGGTCGCATAATATATCCATTCCACCACTGACAACGCTCCTGAAATCGTGAGCAAGAATGTGGCTTGTGCTTTGCTTTCCTGTGAGAAGAGTTTCCCGATAAAGCCTCGTTCGGCTGATGTGCCATAGCGTATCACACACTGACGGCATATCGATGACCTGCTACCTCTGATGCGTGACCACAGGGTGACAAGAAATGTGACAGGTGCGATGATCAAAATGGAGATAAACGGGATATGATTGTTAAGCAGGTCGTGGTCATAGAAATAATCTATGATTCCGCGAGCGTAAACTATACATATTATCATCATTATGAACCCGGATATGGCAAGAGAGCGGATAGCTATCTGCGGAAGCAGGTTACATGCTGACGGTTTGTACATCTTCCCGGAATTATCGTATAGGATAAGTATACCCATCATTGCGAAAGTGACGAGCGGTATCCATATTTTTGCTGTGAATAGGGCGAATACCATAGGCATGGTAAGCATACCGAGTGACATTGCCCAGTTTAGCCAAAGGGAGAATATGGCGTTTTCGTTTACTGTGCGAGAGTCTGACATGGTTCCTAAAGATTCTTGTTAAAGTAATCGAGAAGTCTTGAATAGACGGAGAGCCTTGCGTTGCAGTTGTAGATCGAATGGTTCATGTTGGGATATAGGAACATGTCGCAAAACTTACCTGCTGCCTGCAGACGTGACACATATTGGATAGTGTTCATAAGATGCACATTGTCATCGGCTGTGCCATGCATTATAAGCAAGGGTACGTTCATGTTTGCCACTGCGTTTAGCGGTGCTGATTCTTCATATCCCTCTTCGTTCTCGTTGGGTGTTAACATGTATCGTTCGGCATAGATGCTGTCATAGTATCTCCAATCAGTTACGGGTGCTACTGCCACACCTGCTGCGAAGGGGCAGTTGGGTGTTGAAATTGCCATGAGGGTTTCATAACCGCCATAGCTCCATCCGCAGATACCTATGCGTGAGCTGTCAACGTATGGGAGACTTGCTATATATCGGGCAGCTCCCTGCTGGTCGATGGTCTCGTAATGACCGAGGTCCTTGTAAACCACAGTTTCCCATGCTCTGCCTCTACCGCCTGTACCTCTCGGATCAACACAAAGCACTATGTAGCCCTGCATGGCTGCATACTGCATCCAGTCGATTTGCCAGTGGTCAAGAACCTGTTGTGAGCCGGGACCGCTGTACTGGTGCATTATAACAGGATATTTCTTTGAAGCGTTGAAGTCATTAGGCTTTATCATGTAGGCGTTGAGGGTTACGCCGTCAGCAGTGGTGATGGTCAGGAACTCTTTCTTGGGTGCTGAAGCATACTTTGCAGCCACATCCTTATTCTCTTCCAGCACTCTAACCTGCTTGTCGGCGATGGTGTAGAGCGTATATGCTGGTGGTGTGGCAGCATTGTTATAGTTCACGGTGTAGAAGTTCATCGCCGGTGTGAACCATGCCGATGCTGTCCCTTTTTCAGGTGTGATGTTTTTAGAGACACCTTTAACATCTATGCGTGATATTACACGGTTGACGGGACCGGTCACTGTGGACTGGTAATAGTGGTTACCTTTGGCGTCAGCTCCATAGTAGGCTGTGACGTCATATTCGCCCGATGTGATCTGTCGGGTCATCGAACCAGCGTATGAGTATTGGTAAGCGTGTATGAAACCGCTGCGGGCTGAGAGTATCACGAAGTTGTCAGCGTTGAAGGTTATATCCTCGTATGTGCAAGGCTCGATCCACGCATTGTCCTCCTCCACCATGATTGACTTTGACACATTTGAGCGGGGATTCACCGAGAAAATCTCCATGCGGGTCTGTTCCCTGTTAAGAGTCACTGCTATGAGCCTGTCAGGGGCACCGCCGTAATGTATGCGGGGTATATATTCTATCTTGTCATCAGGCAGTGTGATGTTTTTGGTCTTGCGGTTGTCAACGTCGTAGCTGTGGATTGTCACCTTTGAGTTCGGTTCGCCGGCAACCGGATATTTATATGTGAAAGAACCGGGGTAGAGCGCATATTGGGTCATCGGATCGCATGTGCCCTCATATAGCGGGAATGAATACTCCGGGACATCAGTTTCGTTATATTTCAGATAGGAGAGGGTCATGTTGTCGGGCGCCCAAGCCATGGAGCAGGAAGATGTGAATTCCTCCTCATATACCCAATCGGGGACACCGTTTATGATATGGTTGATTTGCCCGTCGGTAGTCACAGGCACCTCAGTGTTGAAGTCGATTTTTTTCAGATATATATTATTGTCCTCACCCACGAATGCCACCATTCTGCCGTCAGGGGAAAACATCGGTGAACGCTGGTAGGCATGTGTCTCTGAAAGGGGACGGAGTATGCGGGTACGGATTTCGTATACATAGAATTTAGCCTTATACGAATGTCTGTATATGGGTGTGCGTTCAGTGCATATAAGTATCTTTGAACCGTCCTGACTCAGCTCGTAGCTCTGGATGCGGTCAAGCTTGCTTTCACGGGTGTTGGTCACATCCATAACAGTCTCTATCTCTGCGCCGGTCTTGGTGTCATGTTTAACTATTCTCTTGTAGTCTGACGACAAAGCGAGATAGCTGAGTCCGTCAGGCAAGTAGTCGGGTTTGGATAGGCTGTTTACTCTGTTCTCGGGGTAAACGTATGGGGCCATCCCCTTTATATTTGAAATATTCGCGGCTGATACTGTGATTGTAGCTGCTAATGATATAATTGCTAAAAAGGATTTCATATTTTTAAATTGAATTCACAAATTTAGAACAATCGGTTAGTTAATAGTGTCACACAAGTGAAAGAAGAGATACAGATAGGACAACATGCAATGTCGTGACTATGTTTATGTCAGAAGAGCGTCAATTGCGCTTCGTTGTCGTTGACCGGACGTCTCGGCGGTTCGTGGTAGCCGAAATCGGGGTCCTCCTTTTTGCCGGTGGCAAACCATTCGGTGTTGTCAAGGGTGTTGTCGATACGAGCTTTCTTGGGGCGTCCTCGTTTTTTCGAAGGACGTTCATCCGGCGAGGCCTCTTCTTGGCTCTCAGTGTTGCCGGCTGTCGCTGCTTCAAGCTTTTCCTTCAACTCTTTTATCTCGCTGCGGAGGTCACGCTCGGTGGTAGCCTGATTGTAGAGGTTGTTTTCTATTGTACGTCTGAGTGATTCATTTTCTTCGATTAACTCCGATGTACGCTTTTCGCTTTCGGCGATTATCTGCTTGTACTCGGCAATTCGCTGCTCGCTTTCGGCAATTTTTTGCTCGTTGGCTGCGATAGCTTTATCTCTTTCGGCTATTTTGGCGTTTTTGCGGGCTTTTATCTGTTCGAATCCGTCAAGCTGCTCCTGTATGTGTGCCATGACCGATTCTTGCTCCTCCTGCGCATTTTCCAGCTCTTTGCGGGCAGCTGCTCCTTGGTTGCGGAGGTCGTTTATGAGCACGTCGCTCATCTGTATCTTTGTCTCAAGCTGCTTGCGTATGGATTCCTGATTTTTCAACTCTTCCTCCAGTTCAGCAACCTTAGCGTTTGCCTTATCGAGTTGTTCAGTGTCTACCGGCAGCTTCTTTTTGGTGTATATCTTCTCTTTTTCGTCGTTATATTTGGCTATCTGCGCTTCGAGGTCGTTTATGCGGTCGAGTAGCGCACGTTTTTGGCGATCCACACTGAGTTGAAGGCGTCGGTTCTCCTTTTTAAGCACGTCCATTTCCGAAGTACCTGTCGAAAGCCTTGATTTCAGGCTGTCGCTGAGCGAGTCAATGATATATTTGCGTTGCGCGTCAGTGGAAAGGCACGATTTCACAAAGTCGGGTTGCTGCTCGTTGAAGAGATTTATGATAGCGTCAAACAGATCGGCGGGAAGATTCGAGTCAATCTCTTTTTTGTCGTCATTTTGGCTCTCCGGCTTTTTTATGTTTCGGTTTGGGGTGCCGTTTTCGGTGGTAGGTTTGTGTACTGGCGTTACAGGTCGTTGTGTCGGTGCGGGTTCGGCATAGGTAGGGAGAGCGGAATCATATTCCCCCTCTTCCTCTTCTTCCTCCGGTGAAAAGCCAAAGGCACGTTTCATTCCATTCCAAAAAGACATAATTTAGTTTGGTATATATTTGCAGTGTTTCTGTTTTAAGGTATAGTTACATGCAAAGTTAACTTAAAAAATTCGAATTACCATATAAAATAACATTTTTGAAGTATTTATTTTGTTATTTCCATAAAAGACTGTAAATTTGCCTATGACTCATCGATTCTGACAAAAATTTAAATCAGTTTTATACTCCTAAAATAAAAATTTATATACCACTATAAAAGATTATGGAAAACGAACAATTGTTAAAAGAGGTCACCGAGAAAGCAAAACTATGGCTCGGTGACGGTTATGATGAAGAAACTCGTAAAGAAGTGCAGCGTATGCTTGACGCTGACGACAAGACCGAACTTATCGAATGTTTCTACAAAGACCTTGAATTTGGTACCGGCGGTCTCCGCGGCATTATGGGCGCAGGAACCAACCGTATGAACATCTACACAGTGGGCGCAGCTACCCAAGGACTTGCCAACTATCTTAAGGAGGCGTTCAAGGACCTTCCCGAGATCAGCGTGGCTGTGGGTCACGACGTGCGTAACAACTCACGCAAATTTGCTGAAATTGTAGCTGATATTTTCTCAGCCAACGGCATCAAGGTATATCTTTTTGATGATTTCCGTCCCACTCCCGAGCTTTCATTCGCTATCCGTCATTTCGGCTGCCAGAGCGGTGTGAACATCACTGCATCTCACAACCCGAAGATCTACAACGGTTACAAGGCTTACTGGGAAGATGGCGCACAGATCATCGCTCCCCACGACGTGAATATCATCGACCACGTTAACCGCATCAAGAATGTTAGCGAGATCAAGTTCACAGGCGACAAGTCAAAAATCCAGATTGTCGGACCGGAGGTTGACAAGGAATTCCTCGCTGCCATCAAGGGTCTTTCACTCAGCCCGGATGTGATAGAGCGACACAAAGACCTTAAGATCGTCTACACTCCTATCCACGGCACAGGTGTGAAACTGATTCCCGAATCTTTGAAGAACTACGGTTTCACAAACATTATACATGTCCCCGAACAGGATATACCCAGCGGTGATTTCCCCACTGTGGAATCTCCCAACCCCGAAGTGCCCTCAGCAATGGCAATGGCTATCGCAAAGGCTAAGGAGGTTAACGCCGACATCATCATGGCTTCCGACCCCGATGCCGACCGTATAGGTTGCGTTATCCGTGACAACAACGGCGAGTATGTGCTTCTCAACGGTAACCGGATAGTGATGATCCTCCTTAACTACATCATCACCCGCAATCAGGAGCTCGGACTTCTCAAGGGTAATGAATTCGTGGTTAAGACCATCGTTACCACCGAGGTCATCAAGTCGATCTGCGACGCTATGAATGTACGCATGTTCGACTGCTACACCGGCTTCAAGTGGATTGCAGCCGTTATGCGCGACAATGAGGATGTGCTCCGCTACATCGGCGGCGGTGAAGAGAGCTACGGCTTCCTTGCCGAGACATTCGCACGTGACAAGGATGCAGTTTCAGCTTGCTCACTCATGGCAGAGGCTTGCGCATGGGCTAAGGATAACGGTAAGGACTTCCAAGGTATGCTTGCCGACATCTATCTTAAATACGGTTTCAGCCGTGAGGTAGGTATCTCTGTTGTGCGTCCCGGCAAGTCAGGCGCAGAGGAGATTCAGGCAATGATGAAGGAATTCCGTGCCAATCCTCCGAAGTCGCTCGCAGGCAGCCCGGTTGAGATTATCAAGGACTACGCAACCCTCGACCTTACACATGTAAGCGAAGGGAAGGTTGAAAAGATGGATTTCCCCACCACTTCAAATGTTCTCCAGTACTTTACTGCCGACCATACCAAGGTGTCAGTCCGTCCGTCAGGCACAGAGCCTAAGATCAAGTTCTACATCGAGGTTAAGGTGCCCATGGCTAAGGTTGAGGACTATAACGCCTGTGGCGTAGAAGCCGACAAGAAGGTAGAAGCCATCAAGAAAGACTTAGGCATCTAATTTCAAGAGCTTGTATATAGCTTGTACATATAGTCTGTAGGGATGCTCCCCGGAGCATCCGAACCAAGCAGGCTATCCTAAAATAATCACCGTGGGAGCGAAACATATCGCTTCCACGGTTTCGTTTTACACCCACGGTGACTTTTTATACATACGGTTGCTTTTTTACATCCGATAAAAAGCGGGGTTGGCTATGTTCACACATTGCCAACCCCTTTGCGTATAATAAAACCTATCCTGTGTTATTGGTTCAAATAAGCTGTCATGATCACCACACGGTTCCAGTCATTGACTGAGAACGGCTGCTGGGTGTCCTGATTGTGCATTGAGCTTACTCTTAGACGGTCACGGGCAACGCCATACTTATTGACAAGCATGTCGGCTACCACGTTGGCGCGTTCCTCGGCAAGACGGAGATTGATTTCACGTGAACCAGTGCCCTTGTCGGCATAACCTATCACAGTGGCGTAGGAGCCGGGATGTGTCTTAAGGTAGTCGGCGATGGCTATCACGTTCATTTCCTGACTCGGCTGTACGTTGGTCTTGGCGAGCTGGAACACCACATGGCTGCTCATGCCCACACGATCTTCCCCTCTGACGGGAACTTCCTTGACCACTTCAACAGTGTCACGGATAATAACTTCTTTTATCACCTCTTCGCGAAGCTCGTTTACCTTGTCGTTCACCTCTATGATTTCAGGGTTGACGCAAGTGGGGCAGCTGTAGCCGGTGCCGAACTTGTAGGTCACACCCACAAGGAGATTTACGAATGAGTCAAAGCCATGGTCGCTCTTGGAGTTCCAGCGGTCACTTACGCCGTTGACCTGACACTCCACATTGAAGTCAAAAGCCTTGTTGAGACGCACGTCCATAGCGAGGCCTGTGCGAACGAGAAGCGAGCTTGCGGGACGGGCGAACGAACGGTCGTAGCCCACACCGAGAAGAAGGTTGACATCCACCGGACGGGTGGGGTTGAGACTTGCAGTCTGCGAGATGTTCCAGATTCCGTCCACGGCGATGTCGTAGTGGAAGAAACCTGTGGTCAGGTTATCGGTTTTGTAGCGTCCTCTCCAACCACCCACAGCGAGACGTGCGCTGAGGTAAGGGTTGAACTGCTTGCCGAAGGCAATCTGCCCGGCTGGCGAGATCATCTTGCCGAAACCGGCACCGCCACCTACCGAGTAGGATGCCCCGAGGCTACCTTGAATAAACCAAGGATTTACCTCCGCCTCCTGTGCCGAGGCGGTGATCATAGCTGCGGTCAGGGCAAATGCGGCAAATATTCTTTTAAGTTTCATACCTTAATCGATCAGTTGATAAATAGTTGATGTCATTTAATCTTTTCCTTCACTCTCCGCATATCCTCGCTTGTTAGCAGCGAGCCGTAAGTGTCGAGCAGATAGCGCCCCACGGCATTGTCGGAGTTAAGTATCATCTGGTCGCTGTAAAATTTCGAATAATCCCTGTTGAGCTTGTCAAGGTCATAGTCGGGATTCTGATAATGGGCTGCGAACGAGTTCTTAGCCTTGATAAATCTGAACAGCGCGCGGTTGTCGTCGGTGCCGGTGAGGTTGAGCACGTCGCTTATCTCCACCTTCACAGTGCCACCCTCTATCACCATAGGCATATAGAGTATGTCGAGCGAGTCGGAAGGGTTTTTGAAGCAGAGATTTGCCACGTAGGGCATATTGTCGATGTCGTCACGCATGAAGCGCACTGAGTCGTTGGCGATGGTGAGTGTCGAGTCAATCAATTTGCCGTGCTGACCCAAAAGTTCCACTTCGGTATATTGCTTTAGCGGGATGAACACTTCGACCGAGCATGGCGACTTCACCGGCGCCCCTCCGCAGGAGGTTAGCACCGCTGCGGCTGCTATGACCGACATCTGAAGGAAAAACAGAAAATGTTTCATGTTGGATGATTATTAAAAAGGAGGGCGGCGATTCGTAGATATGAACCTTACCGCCCTCCCTTATTTCGATAGTGATTTTATCGGTCTCAATCAGAACCTGAATCCGAGGCGCAACATCGGTGTGTCGATAAACTTGATGTTGTGATGGCTGAGGTTATAGTGGTCGAAACCTTGGGGAGCAATCTGAATTACATCGTATCTGTAGGCGAAGGGCTGACATTCGAGTGCGATGAACATGCCCTGTGTGAATGAGTATTCAACACCGGCTACACCGGCAGCCTTTATACCGTACATCTGACCCACTTTCCCGGCGGGAACGTAAACCTGCTGGTCAACTTTTGTGTCGGGGTCGTTGGGATCGATGGTGACGTATTTTCCGGTATATGGCTCCCGTGTGTCAACACGTGCCATCTGAAATCCTACCATACCGCCCACGTAAGGGTGAATGCGCGTATTCTTGGTCTTGAAGTAACGCTCAACGCCTATGTTGACATACCAGTTGTTGGTGGTCTGAGCATTGATATACTTCTGCTCGGGGAGACTAATGTTGGGCTCGTCAAGAATCTCGGTAGATTCTATATAGTCCTTCTTAGGTGTGATACTTGTGTTCAAGCCGCCTGAGAAACTGAGGCTCCAGCAGTCCTGAAAGAAGTATTTAGCCTGTACTCCCACGATGTTGACCAGAGAATTGTTGTTGAACCCGTTGATGTTGAGGTATGGGTTAAGATAACCCGACTCAACACCGCTGCCGTTAGGCAGACCAACGGAGCCACCGCCGGGGGTGATGTTGGGCAGGAGGAACGAGTTGTTCTCATTGTAGAACACACCGCTCTTTCCAAGACCCAACGATATCTCCCATTGGCCTTTTTGGGGTCCAAACGTTGCGCATTCTTTGCCTGTGGATTCCTGTGTCTGTGCCATTGCTGACACAGCCATGAAAGCAGACAGTAAGATTGTGCAAAGTTTTCTGATCATTTCGTTTGTATTGAAATTTTTTAGAAATGAATTGGTTCTGATTAAGCCTTAGCGTTAGCTTCGTACTTAGCCTGTGCTTCTTCAAGACGAGCCTTGAGGAAGTCGAGCTTATCCTTCTGGAGTGCAAGTTCAGCCTGAGCAGCTTCAACTTCGAGCTTCAACGGATTCTCGATGTCGGTGTAACCGTTCTCGTACTGGTTGAGCTGGAACTGAGCCTTAGCCAAACGCTCCTGAGCATTCTTGAGCGGGGTCTCGTTAGCCTTAATCTGGTTTTCGAGATTCTCGATAGCATCCTTGATAACTTCATCAGCATTTCCTACGCCATTGAGGTCGTTAATAGTAAGTATAGCAGAACTTACAGTGCCGATGATGGTATTAAGGTCAGATGCTTCGTGAGTGAGCTTGCCAAGTTGAGTGTTGAGTTCGCCTTCGAGAGCAGCGATCTTATCCTTAACAGCTTTGAGCTGTGCTTCAACAGCCTTAACCTTGTCTCCCTGAGCGGTTTTGCTGTCTTCGAGAGCCTTAAGCTGAGTTTCGAGGGCTGCAACAGCTTCGTTAACAGCGTCAGCATTGTTGATAGTAGCCTTGATAGCTGCAATCTGAGCCTTGTTGCCTTCTACTGTACCGTAAGCGCCGAAGAGTGTGCTATACATTGTATAGTACTGGTAGGGTGCAAGATTCGGATAGTTAGCTGCGATGTACTCGTTCATCTCATCAATTGTGAGAGGTTCGAGACGGTCAACTGAAACTGTAGAACCGTAAAGAACTTGTGAAGTCTTCTTTACATAGTCCTTTAGTAGATGACAAAAATTGAATTTTGTCGGTTATATTGTTGATTTTTAATTA
>ERZ777011.1115-NODE-1115-length-32110-cov-14.089783_pt1 | contig 32110 bp, 20 predicted proteins | sample MGYA00374964_ERZ777011 | MGnify/ENA primary metagenome ERZ777011 (study PRJEB29310, sample SAMD00008975) | mouse gut metagenome | study: EMG produced TPA metagenomics assembly of the Metagenome analysis of fecal microbiota from mouse which was promoted...
TAAATAATTTTAACATTTCTCCTCTTGCACAAGTCCTAGATTTCCCCGGGTATGTGCATTGTAATCATCCGTGGTATTGGAGCGAGCGACAGCGTAGCGTTCTACACCACGGTTGGCATAATCGAACGCTCCGGCCGGCCTCCGCTCCAACACCATAATAAATAACATACACGCTTCCCCAGGGCTATCGCCCTGCGCTACAATATTTGTCTCCTAACGGAGACACAATGCACCGCAATTACGGCTTGACCCGGTTTATAATTGATAATCAATTGTTAACCTGCGGACGCACGGTTGATATTCTGATACGCCTTAGGCATCAAAGAGACATGATTGTGTGGAAAACCTTCTCGGCAAAAGATTCATAATCGTTTAGAATAACCGCGCTTCCGAAATCGGGATACCGGTGAGGCGTAAGGCTAAGCCCATGACGGTTGGCACGATAATATTCAAGATACTCCGTTTGGGTCTTGACCTCTGCGGCAGTGTCGGGCAAATGCACAACATAGATAAGGGTCTTGTTGGGGGTGTGGAAAAACACGTCTATATTATCTCTCGACAGCACGACATACTTGGAAATGTTATGGTCTGTAAACGTCTCCCATTTCACTATCCTCTTATCCCGGTTGTAATAAGGAAGTTTATCCAAAATGATGAAAATCTGGAAATACGGACAAGCCGCGCAACGGATATTGGCTGTCTCCCCGAGCATATTCTCAAAATTATTATTAGAGTTTTGAGAATAATTTTGCATGACGAATTTTACGGCAATGCCTGCCACAGTCTTTCCCGTAGTGCAATCCTTTACAGTAATGTCAGCCTTCTTGCTTGTATATCGGCCTGCTATGTCTGCTTCCTTATCATGCAGGTACCCTTGCGACCACACCTCATATTCCGGACCGAGCCGATTGGCAATGTCTCGGGCAATTGCGCCGTGGAGAGGTTTCAATTTATCTGTGCTTCTTGACGTGCCTTTGTCAAGAAATGCCTCAAAAGAGCGCGAGATTACCTTGAGGAACTCTTCGTTGGTAAGTGTTTGAGAGGTGAAAATCTCCATTATCAATTAATTGTTGAATTTTATAATTTAAATATATTTCCAGTTCCTTAGAATTGAATGTATAGTAACCGCCGCTCTTGTATTTTTTTAAAGATGAAATATATTTGATAAAAGCGTCACTGACAATTATTTGTGAAATGACAGAAAACGGCACTTCTGTAAGAATATAAAGGCCGCTGTACACGCCTTGTCCGGCCTCTGCGCGATTCAACTTTATGCTCTTGACGTCTTTTATGCAAGTGTTAATGGCGATTTTATCTGCCGACACATCTTTAAGCGCCTGTGTCCTGCCATACAGATACCATAACGGCTGCTCATCTTCTGTCCGCCCTTTAAGCAATGCCTCCCTATTGGCCATCAGATACTGTGAAATCTCCCTATTGCCAAAAATGGCATCATATGACAACGGCTTGCCATCGGAATCATAAGGAAAGAAAGCCTCATACCATTTACCGGTCGATGCTTTTATAACAGGTATCGTATATTCGTCGAAAGGAAACCCCGGCGAAATGAAAACACTGTCGGCAAGGGTGGCAAAACCGTTTTTCACCGACACATATTTTTTACACGGCGAGCATAGAATCGCCGTCAAATCAGATAGCGTGTCGCTGTCGGCAAGATAAAAATATCCGTTGATACATACCTTTTCAAAAGGAACAGTGTCGACAAACACCTTGGATAGTGTCGACGCATCGAATATGTCATATTCAAACGATTTGTTCGACAGCCCTTTCTCAAAAAGAGAAATCATGGTATATGTCGTTGCCCTAAACGGTTGATAGTGTCCGAGGTCGATTACGGATATGAGATTGCGGTTCATCAATATATATTGACGCATATTAAAGCCGGCGACACTGTTGATCCACGAGCTCGGGGTTATGTAACACAACCGTCCGCCCTTTTTAAGCATATTAAAACCAATCTCAAAAAAAACCAGATAAAGGTCGGTCATGCCGCCGTTTGCAAAAGAAAATGCTTTTACAGAAGCGAAATTATCCTCAAGATTGTGCACCCGTACATACGGCGGATTGCCGACAACGAAATCCATCTTGCCATCATACTTGTCAACGGCAAGAGTATCTCCATTTATAATGTCGACCGGGCAATCGGCAATATCAAATTCTGAAAATACGGAAATAAGATTCTCCTTGCAACATTCAAATGCAACAGGGTCTATTTCAATACCATGAATAAATTCACGAAGCTCTTCACGAAGCCCGCCGGTGTTTCCATGAGCTTCCAAATATGCCGTGCAATAACGGCGTGCTATCTCACAAAGGAAAGCCCCGTCGCCACAAGAATTGTCGATACAGTGTTTGCGCAGAACAGCCTTCCCCCGATAGCCTGCTTCATCAAGAATTAGAGTAACAAGATAGTCCGGGGTAAAAACCTGTCCGCTGTGTTTGATTATATCCGTCAATACCTTATGTTTTTTTCTTTTACAAAGATATGAATGTTTTTTTACAAATACAAATGGGATGAAAAACCGGCGCGGGGCTATTGCACAATCAAAACTCTTTGATTATCTTTGCCCTTGTTCAAGTACAAGGGCAATTTCCTTGCCAACATACCGCCCTACCGCAACCAATCAAACCACCATAAACCAAACCGAATGAAAAGATTTTTACAATTTGCCATCATTGCCGCCACGGCTGTTCCGTCGGCAACCGTACTCTGCGCGCAGGAGTCGGTAATCACCACTCCTCCGGCAGGCCGCGAGGTGGAATGTTACGCCGACTTCCGCAGTTTCCAAAATGTGTTCGACTTTGTGTGGGACAGCCACTCAACGGCAAAAATCGTTTATACCGAAGATGGCAAAGCATATATCCCCAATGTGCTGATGCGCAACACCATGGCCAACTACGTGGTTGGCACTGTCGACGAATCGGCCAAGACTATCACCGTGGATGCCGGACAGCCCGTATATAAATTCCCCAATATCGACGGCACCGTTAACCTCTATATGCTCGACGCCTCGGGCGAGGCCGGCGACAAGACCAACGGCACCTTCAATACCGAGCCGTTGGTGTTCGACATCGCCGACGACGGTTCATTGAAGCTCCGCACCTCCGACACCTACCCGATGTTTGGCATCGCAGCCACCAACAATGCCGATTACAGCCATGAAATCTACGGCCTGGGCGCCGACCTGGTGTTCTCGCCCGTAGAGCCTACATTGTCTCTTACCAAATATTTCACCCTCACATATATCAACGATAATGACGACAAGGAATACTCGGCCACAATCACCGGTTATGAGACCGACAGCGAGGTGTGGTTCAAGGGATTCGACCCGCGCTATCCCGCCGCCTGGATCAAGGCAGTGAAAGTAGGCGACGAACTCCGCGCCCCCTCGTTGCAGCTTGTGAACATGACTGCCACGGAGATTCCCACCGTGATGGCAGCCTCCTCCCGCGAGTTCAACTACGACACTTACGAATACGACTACACCCACGCCATGGCGTTCCTTATCAACTACGACAAGGCCACCGGGGTGTACACCGCTTTCACCGAAACCAACTCTTTCCTGACCAATCTCACTTCCTACGATGAGGAGTCGGCCGATGTATACCAGGCCTACCGCAATATTAAACTCGAGCCCATCGAAGTAGAGCCCGCCGTACCGGTCAAGCCCGACTTCTACGGCTATGACGCCGAGTCGCTTTCACGTGAATACGAATTCACCTTCGTGGCCTATCCCAAGAGCGTCGACGGCGTCGCGCTGCTCAAAGACGCCATGTTCCTCCACTATTACATCAACGGCAAATCCTACACCTTCGAGAAATCGAAATACACACGTCAGGACACCGACCTCACGCTCGTTCCTTTCACCTACTCCGACAACGGCGCCTTCGTATCCGGTTCCGACGGCGAGAAGCATTATGTCTATTTCCTTGCCGAGGACATGCCGGCCGATCTCGAGACAATCGGCGTTGAGGTGGTCTACACCATCGACGGCGTTACCAACGTGTCGGAACGCCTTGTCTACAACGTGAAGACCGAGCAGACCGAATATCTCGGCGTAGGCTCCGTAGAGGCCGGCCTTGAAATCGTGGCCACCGCCTACTACGATCTTTCGGGCCGCGCCGTGGCCTCCGACGCCAAGGGCCTGCTCATCAAGGTAGACACCCTCTCCGACGGCACCAAAGCCGTATCCAAAATCATCCGCTAAAAATCCCATCCCAATACACAAACCAGCGCGAGGCTCCGGCCCCGCGCTGGTTTGTGTTTTAATTATTGGTGTCCAGTAAAAATTGCAACCCTTTATCGGCAAGTCGAAATTCAGGAGCACGAAGCGGCAGAGCCGCTTAATATGGTAGGCATGGGCGAAAGCCCATGTTATGATGAATAGCAGATATTCGACTGCGGCCGCAGTCGAACTTGCGTAAACCAACTAAACACGGGCTATTGCCCGTGCCTACCATATTCGACCGCGACTGCGGTCTGCATTTTCTTTTCAAATATGTAATTATATCTCAAATTGCCCGGATATTTGAGTTGATTTATCAATCAGCAGATACATTTCCTGAAATATAGGGCTTATCAAGGTCTAAAAGCCATTATAAAAGCCGGTTAACTACTTTTATCAGACAGCAATATATTTTAATGAAAATGTTTGTTCAATCAGGAAGCGGGGGTGTCAAAATGGCTATTTATGCCGAGATTGTAGGGACGCACGGCTCGTGCGTCCGCAGATGAGCAATTGATTATCAATCAATTACCAATATGGTTTCCCGGACGCACGGGCCGTACGTCCCTACTGTTTGGCATTTTGACACACCCACTTCCTACATAATTGATTCAAAATTATTTGTGAAATCCGCGAAATTTGTGTAATTCGTGGTAAAAAAAGAGCGCGACCGCGCTCCGGGATACACAAATTTCACATATTGCACGAATTTCACAAATTTTTTCCGAATCGCTACGCGATTCCTTGCACCGGCTTTTCGGCTTGTGCCATAAGACAAAAGAAAATCAGGCGCGGGGCAAGGATGCTCCGCGCCTGTGATATATTCGGGGGTTGGGGGTCAGAAGTTGATTTCGAAGCCGGCCATGACGGTGGCGCCGGGCATGGGGAAACCGTAGTTGATTTCGTATTTTTTGTTGGTGAGGTTCTCGCCCTTTACGAAGAGGGTGCAAGAGGCCGGCGAGGACACTACCTTGTAGGCGGCGCGGGCGTTGAGCAAGGAATAGTTTTGCTTCTCGGCCTTTGAGCCGGTCCGGGTATAAAGGCCCCATATCGACATGGACTCGACGCTGAATTGCCATTGGCCGGGGTGATAGATCACTTCGCCGAAGAGTTTGTTTTTGGGAGCGGCGAGGATGGCGGCGTCGGTGTGGAGATAGGCGTAGTTGGCATCGACGGTGAGCACCGGCGACACTTCGAAACGTGCGTCCACTTCAAAGCCTTTGTTGATAAACGAGCCGGTGTTCATATTCATGGGGCGGCCGTCGACCATGCCGGTCTGAATCATATCCTTGCCCTTGATATAGTAGAGCGAGAGGCCCAGGTTGAGACGGTTGTTGAGGAAATATTGACGGAGCTCTACTTCGAAATTATCGAGATATTCGGGTTTGAGGTCGGGGTTGGCGGGGGCGTAGAGGTAGAGTTCGCGCAGGTTGGGGCTGCGGAAGCCTTTGCCGTATGAGAACTTGATGGTGTTTGATTCGATGGGGTGAAAAATGAATCCGGCTTGCGGCACCCATTGGTTGCCGAACTGCGAGGAGTGCTCGAGACGCACGCCTCCGTTTACAGAGAGCCTGTCGCCGAAGAAGCCTTGCTGCATCATCACGTATCCGGCTATTTCATTTACGTGGCGGTTGACGATATATGGAGCGGGCTCGGTGCGCGGCTCCATTTTTTCGTTCCAGGAGTATCCGCCCCAGTGCTTGAAGTCGACGCCGACGGAGAGGTCGTTGGCCGTCCAGGGCTTGATGGTCTGATAGGCAGTTACGCCCATGTTGTAGTCGTGGGAATGGAAAAGATAGTCACGTGGGGCGGCGTCGGGCGCATGGCCGTCGTTGATGGTGTGGCGTCCCCAGTTGGCGAAAGCCTGGATGCCGCCGGTGGAATTTTTATAGTGGTTCTTTACATACACCGACGCTGTGGCGCGGAAGAAGCGTGTCCACATGTCTTCGAGGGGCTCGTAGACAGAGCCGGGGTTGTGTGGGGTGGACTCGGTGAGGGTGATGTTGGCGCCGGCTTGCCAATGGCGCGAGAAGGTGTATTGCAGCGAGCCGAACTGGGATGCGAGCCAGTATTCCATGCCGGGGCGGTTGTTGTGCGACGACTCGTAGGTGGCGCTTGCGTAGGCGTTGAATCCTTTATGCTTATAGCCGAGGTTGAGGCCGTATTTTTGTGTCGAGTATGAGCCCCACATGGCGCGGGCCGAACCGGAAAAACCGTCTTTGGTGGCGCGTCGGGTTACGATGTTGACGGAGCCGCCCATGGCGTTGGAGCCGTAGAGGAGCGACGAAGGGCCGGACACCACCTCCACGTGGTCGACTTCCGACGATGTGTAGGTGTCGGGAAGGGCATGGCCGAAGATGCCGGCCCACTGGGGCTGTCCGTCGATCATGAACAGCACCTTGTTGCCGCCGCCCACGCCGCGGATGTTTACCGTGCCGGAGCCGCCGCCGGAAATACCGTAGCCGCCCATGGCGCGCTCGGTGACGAACATGCCCGGGACATGGTTCTGAATAACGGGCAATATGGATGTCTCGGCGCTTTCCGTAAAGGTCTTGGATCCGACGGTAGTTACATCAAGGGGCAAGAGGGTAACGGGAGCCTTGGCGGTCGACACCACCTCCACAGTCCTTAATTCGAGCGTGTCGGCAAGGTTGGCAGCCACCGCCGGCATGGCGGCACAGAGAGCGCAAGCGCAGAGAATACGATATGTCATAGTTGAAACGGTTAATGATTTTGCTATGTTAAACAATTGTTAATTGTGAATTGTTTAAAAAGAGAATCGCAAAAATAATAAAAATTACTCCGTATGGCAACAACAGCAACCATAAACCCGACACGCAAGTTCTTCGACTCCGTGGCCGCGACTTGGGACGAGAGTGTGACAGTCGTTCCCTCCAAGATAGACTATATTATTGAGGCCGCCGGAATAAGCGAAGGCGACCGAGTGCTCGACGTAGGCACCGGCACGGGTGTCTTGTTGCCTTTTCTCTCGCTTGCCGTGGGCGACGAAGGGCATATAATGGGCGTAGACCTTTCGTCGGGAATGCTCAGCCAGGCCCGACGCAAATTTTCGTCGCTTCCCAATATAGAGCTGCGCCTTGCCGATGTGGAGACCGACACCATCCCCGGCGAGTTCGACCGGATAATGATGTACTGCATGTTTCCGCATCTCAACAGCCCCATCGACACGCTCAAATGGCTCATAAAGGTGAATCTTCGGCCCGGCGGAACCCTTACGATAGCGCACCCGCAGAGCCGCCACCAAATCAACGGCATCCACCGCCACAACGACGGCTCGGTCCACTCCGACCACCTCACCCCCTACGAAGAATTCTGCCAGATCCTCACCGCCGCCGGCCTCACCGTCGACTTTGCCCGCGACGATGACAACTACTACATCATCCGCCTGAAAAAGTGACAAGGGTGACGATTAAAATCGATTTATTTCGAGGGATATCGAGATAAATCGATTTTTTTCAAAGACGGGAGAGATTGTGTTCCGGGGAATTTGGGGGATTGGGAATTTCTCTGTATATTTGTGAAATCAACATTTGATTTCACATTTGCAATGAAAAAGAATATGTTTTATCCGTCGTTATACGACGAGATTTGCGAGGCTCTGGCCTCTTTTGGGAAATTGACGGCCGACCTGGCCGTGTCGCCTAAACTGGGTACGGTGACGGGCCTTGGCGAATGTGTGCGCAAACTTGCCGACGACCTGCCTCTGCTGGCCGTGTGGGCTATTTCGGAGGATGATGCCGCCGATATTTACGACGGACGCGGCAGCGATATTTTCGAGGATTTGAAGCCAAGACGAAAATATGAGGTTTTTGAGAGGTGGCACAACGACCATATTATTAATGTGAGCAAAAAAGACAAGGGGCAGAAAGACGTTTATACACGCTGGGCGTGCCGTCAACTGCTTGATTTGGAGGGGTATCGTGATATTTCGACGGTACTTGCCGAACTTGACTCGCTTTATAATATCGGAAATGTGAGCGCCCACGGCGCGAATCTTAGCGCCGATGAGCTTGCCAAGACGCGCGCCAAGGTTTTCGAGTATATCGACAGCCTCAACGAGCTGCTCAAGCATGAGGATTTCAGGGAACTGTGTGTCAATGGCCTTGAAATGTCGGAGAAAGAATTCGACGCGATGCTCAACTGGCAACGCGGGGCGCTCGATTCCTCGCAGCAAGAGGAGTCGTATTCGCGGCTGGTGCATTTTCTCAACTATGACGGTTATATCAACATATTCATTCTTCCGAAGAGCATAACGGATGAGAGCGGACTTGAACTTAGACTTACTTCGCTGTCGAGGATTTTCAACGCTCCGCGTGTGTCGATGATTGTCGACAACGATGTGAACTCGGAGCCGGAGACTGTGATGGGCGACCCCAATCATGAGCGTTTCATGCCCGTTTTCCGCAAAAACGAGCTGACGATGGCCGGCAACGGCAAGACGGCATGGTTTCATGCCTTCGGCCACTATACCAATCCTGAGTCGCTAACCGATGACTATTCCCGCCGGATGGAAAATATCAAGGAGACGCTCGCCACGCTTGTGGGCAACAACGCATCGAGCTGTGTCAACTTCATAAGCCTCTACGGCGGCGAGGAGAACGCGATGATGCGCGAGGCGCTGAATTCGGTATTTACCAAATTGGACGCCACGCGGCGGTCGTACCGCAGGATACAGCTTCTCAACCCGGGCGACCGGGGCGTGATGTACGACCCCGAGAAGATGCGCCACCACAAATGGCTCGCCGACGAGATGCTGGTGCTTCCGTCGGGGTTTCTGGCCTCACGGCTGCGCAGCGACATGAACTTTGAGCTTACCTGCTCGTCGGGCATAGTCGGGGCCGACTGGCGGATGATACTCGACAAGCCTGCTTTCAATCTCAATGCCCTTGCCCAAGCCGGCATCGAGATTGTGGAGACTTCGGATACGGATGCCGCCACCGACAACCAAAAAGAAATAGGATTCTACCGAGGCGAGACCATAACATGGAACGACCTGCGCGACCGCAAGGATGCCCATCTGGCCGCATACTCCGCCTTGACCGACACGGTAAAGGAGATGCTCAACCGCACAGGGGTTCGCCGTCTTACGATAATGGCCAATCCCGGAGCGGGCAGCACCACAATGACCCGCCGCCTGGCCTACGACCTTGAAAAAGGGGAGGTGGACGGAGCGCGGCAATGCTATGTAGTGCTTCTCAATTCCGGATTCGACAAGTCGCCGGCAAGCTCTATCGAGAAACTGCGCGACCTTGCCACGGCTTTCGGCAACGCCTCGCCGCTGGTGATAATCGCCGATTTGAAAATAATCTCGGCACAGACCGTGGCCGACCTTGAAAGAGAACTGCGCGCCGGGGCGCGAAATATTGTGCTTGTGGTGATAGAGACAGTGGTTGGCGAACTCCGCCGCGACATGACCGACACGGTGTGTCTTCCTGAAAAGCTCACCCGCAAGTCCGACCTTGAAGAGATGGGCCAGCGCTATCGCGGACGCGCTCTCACCACCGAGGCCCGCACAGCCGTCGACCGGCTCACTTCTCAGCCGGGAGGGTCGGAGATAATAGCCTTTCCGCTCACAGTGGAGACCAACACCGAGATGGTGGCTGACACATTCGGCGGATATGTAAAGACTTGGATCGACCAGTTGCCCGACGACCTGCGTGAAACCTGCGGATATATCGCGCTGATGTCGCGTTTCAGCCGGCAGACAGTAAACCTGCTCATGCTTTCCGACTTCTACACCGTGAATCCTCTCGACAAAGAAGCATATATCAACCTCGCCAAGGACAAAGACAAGGCCCGCCGGGAATTAAAGGCTTTTGACACGCTCATAACACGTGTTCCCGACACATCGGGCAATCTTACGGCCGATGTGCGCCCGCGCTACTCGGCCCTGTCGCGCCACATCATGGACGCGGCTTTCGGCAACATGCCCATGAGCGACATCGTGGTGAAACTTATCCGCAAGATGAGCGAGCGTCACCTGTCGGCCCAGGATACGGATTACAAGACATTCCAAGGCTTGTTTATCCGTGACGCCGACATATCCGACTCGATTGACGAAACCACCTCGACACGCCAGTACGCACGGTTTACCCCAATGATAAACCATCTTCATCCGGAGGGAGTGGATAAAGTGTTCGACGCCCTGGTGACGGCTTTTCCCGGCGACCCCCACTTTCTTGCGCACTATGCGAGATTCCTTTATCTGTCGACATCGGAAACGGGACGCGATATAGAGATAACGCCCGACGACAAAGGATTCATAAAATCCAAGGACCTGCTTGGCCGGGCAGTGGAACTATGCGACAACAATATCTCCACCATTTCGCATATGTTCGGCACATATTACAAGAAACTGCTGTTTGTCGTGTACCGAAATTGGGACAGATCCCGTCAAGACGGCACCTTGACAAAGGAAAAGACCGACGGATGGATACGCCAATCGATGGCGTGGGCCCAAGCCGGCATCGAGCATTTCGACCGTGCGTTCGCTTTGGAAAACACCAAGGTTGTGGGCATAATGGGCAAGGCCGACCTTCTGCGCTGGCTGCTCAAGAACATACAACGCTACGGGGCACACGCCGACTGGACGTTTATCGACAATGACTCCAAGCTGCGCGATTTCTACGACAGTTACATGGAGGCAGTGGAAATAATCACCGACATGCAGGTAGAAGGACGCCTGTATGCCCGCGATGAGATGACACGCCGCCAGATAAGGGATTTGCTTGGCTTCTCCGCTCAAATCAACAACAGCACGGAGGAGATATTGGCCGCGGCCCGTTCCAACTATCAAAGCACATCGGGGACAGACAAGATATATTACGCCACGCGCCTTGTCAACAGTCTTATAAACCGCTATATGTCTGCATCTGTGGGAAACAATGACCCTCAGGTGAAGATGCGCTACGCCACCGATATAATCCACCGCAGCAAGACAGATTTGAAAGAGGCTATCACCGCGCTTGAATATAATATGGACCACGGCGACCTGCCGAGTTTCAACAAATATTTCAACCTGCGCATGGGGTCGGAGTATTCCGTGCTTCCGCTTACGGTGGATGACGCCATAAAACGCCTTCACCAGTGGCTCGACGTGGTGGGCGGCATGTCGGACCTTGACGAGATTTCGCAGGTGAAGCCTCTGTTCCTGCTGGCAATAGCGCATGTGCTCAAAGCCCTCAACAGCGAGGGCCCCGACTCAGTGTCCCTGGCCAATGCCAAGGAATATTTCCTGAAACTTAACCAGCTCATAGGCTTCAAGGATAATCTAAACCGCCGCTATACGCTCATAGGCAAGGCACCATATACGTTCAACTGCCTGGTGAAGGAATCCGACGACAGCGGCACTATGAAACTCGACGGAAAGGCCGAGCGCCTGTCGATGGCGTTCCAACGGATGCAGCCCAACTCGGCCCGCGCCGTGTTTCAGGTGATACCCTCGGGAGTGAGCGTGGAAGGCTTGGCGCGCACCGACGACGACCGCCTCGACGAGACATATGCCGGCCACTTGTTCGACGGATGGATAAGTTTCGCCTACAAAGGGCCTATCGCCATAAGCCTTCGCACGCTCGACGCCAAGCGCGAGGAAGAGGTGCGCGAAGAAGCCCGGCAGGTAGCAGAAAAGGTAGCCGCCCGGCCGGCAACCGCAGCCGCGCCTAAGAAAGAGACAGCCCCGACGCCCCCTCCGGCCACAGCCGCGCCAAAGATAAAAGTTCCGCAAAAAAACCGCCGCAAGTCGGAATTCCGCGCGGGAGAAATAATCGTCGGCGCCGCCAACATGAGAGAAAACAAGGTGTATTTCGACAACATCTATGGCGACGAGATATATTTCCATTTCGATCCCAAGACCGACCTGCGCCATGCCGAAGACATTGTAGAGCTGGAAGATGACGCGGAAGGCGACTGGGAAGTGAGCGGCCGGCTTGTGAGCCGCACGGGCCGCGACGGCCGCACATTCCTCGTCATCACCGACATCCATTTCACCGACGATCCTGATTGAGCACCCCGCGTTGAAACGCGGGGAACGGTGGCAGATTAAACATTCGGGGCAGAGGCAATATTTTGGCGCAAGGCAACGTTTATTATATTGTTATGAGACACGCAAATATATTGATAGCGGCCTGCGCTTTATGGCTTTTGACCGGATGCTCCGATAACGATGCTCCCGATTATCCTGTGTATATGCAACCTTCGTCGATCACGTCGAGCAACGAAGGCGGCTCGACACAGGCTTTCGAGTATGATGATTACGGCAGGATTGTACGGTGGACCGAGTATTTCGGCGATAACGACCGTGTATCGGCCCGCTACTCTTATCCCGACGCCAATACGATTGTGGCCGAGTCGGAGGCGGTAGGCGGAGATATACGCATGTATAAGGAGACTATCGTGCTCGACAAGGGTCGCGCCGCAAGCTCGGAAGGCACTTTCATATGCCGGCAGGAGGGCAACGACGGATTCCGCACAACAGCGCGCAAGACCTATCGGCTTTCTTTCGACTATGATTGGGCCGGACATCTCACCGTGGTGAAACATTCGGAGGTGACGGGCATAGGCGATGACATGCCCGACAATGCTTGGGATAACGCCTGGGAATGGGAGAATTATCTTATCTGGGACAACGGCAACCTTGTCGAGTTTCAAGACAAGCAAGGCCGGCCGGAGGTGTATTCTACCACAAAATATAAATATGTAGCTTCTGCAACGGACTATCCTCTGATTATGCCGGCGTCTGTAATAAACTGCTACCATCATATTCCCCTGCTAATGAAAGGGGTTTTCGGAACCAATTCAACGGGCCTGCTGAGCGAAGCCACAGAATATGACAGGGACGGGAATGTGACGATGAGCAATGCCTACGATTACCGAATCGAGGATGGCCGTATCGCGGGATATACTCACACCCCGTCGTATGCCACGGCGGCTTCGTATAGCGTGGCCTGGACGGACGGGGCGGGGGAGACCCCGCGTTGAAACGCGGGGCACGGGGGCGCTTTTTTTCCTTTTTCACAAGCTGGAGGCTTGTGTTCCTAAGGCGGCGACGGCGGCATCGAAGGAGTCGCGGGGGATGCGGGCGAGATTGCGCACTTCGAGGCGACGGTTGTAGACGGTGCGCACCGAGCAGTGGAGCACGGAGGCTATGGTGATGCTGTCGGTGATGCCAAGGCGCACAAGGGCATATATGCGCAGCTCTGTGTTGAGCGAGCCTTCTTTTTTGGGTTCTATTCGGGCTTCGGGAAGGAGCAGGGCGTTGAAGTCGGCGACAAAGTTGGGAAACGAAGCGAGAAAGAGGGCGTCGAATTTGTCGTTGAATTCCTTGACGAGTTCCTGGATGAATTTGGGACTCTGGCACTGGCGCAGCGACATTTCAGCCTTTCCGTCTTTGAGCAGGCGTACCTGGTTGCGGCGGAATTCCTCGAGGAGGTCGATATATCGGGAACATACAGAGAATACTTCGCCGAGCGAGCGGTGTTTTGCCCTGTCTGCCTCGGCAAGGTCGGCGTTGGCGCGGACCAGGGCTTCGGAGAGGGTTTGCAGCCGGCAATTGTTTTCGGCGAGGTTGGCGTTGCTGCGACGCAGACGGTTTCGATGGCGGTAGATTATAACAAGCGATGCGGTGAGGACCAGGGCCAGGAGAGCCACTATGGCGAGATAGGCCAAAGTGCGACGCTGCATGGAGGTCATGCGGTCCTGAGTTTTCTTTGATATGTAGCTTTGGAGAGATGCGAGGCGAAGCATACGCACACGGTTTTTATACATACGGGCACATTCGAGGCAGTGGGATATGTATCGTGCGGCACGGACTATGTCGCCGTGGCTATCCATTACCACGGCCAGTTCTTCCAAAGATGCAATCTCGCGGTTGGCTATGCGGGCATCGGCCAAAGCCGACATTATGAGGTAGCGTATGTAATTGTCTTCATCGCCGAGGCGGAGATAAAGCTGCGACATGGCCCATGCCGCGCGGGCGTCGCGTTGCGCGTCAAGGGTGAGACGGGCCGCTCGCGGCTCGAGCGCCGACACGGCCGCGGCGGCACGGTTTTCATCGGACATGGCGGCATAAGCCTTGTATAGGATATAGTCGGGGTGAGAGTCGGGAATGACAGAAGCGATGGAATCGAGCAGAGGCTGAATGTCGGCCTTGACGTTGCCGGGTTCACCTTCAAGGCGATGATAGGACTCAATGTGGGTGATAAGATATACTTTCTTGCCGAGATATTCAATCATTTGGTCGACAGAAAGGCTATCGACTCTCACGCGAGAGAGCGCAAGGCGGCTTTCGTCGAACAGGCCCATGGCCGCCAGGGTGTAGGCGCTCATTATATTGATGTCGTCCTGCATGTCGGGGCGTCGTATGTCCTTTGCAAGTGCAAGGCACATGTTTCCGTAGTACATTGCCGAATCGCCGTCGAAAATCCTGTTTGCCTCGAAAAGCTCGCGGGCCGCTTCAAGGCGTGCCGAATCAGTCGTGGCCTTTTTCAAAGAAAGCCGCAACTTGCTTATGTTCTGCTCGCGCACGGCGGCAAACTCCTCTGTGCGGTCGAGCGCCATGTCGAGATGCTCGATAAGCAGATTGTTCTCGTCGGAAAAAGCGCGGGACGGCACGGGGCATATGGCCGAAAGCATTATCAAGAAAAGAAGGAAGATGGCTTTCATGGATTATTTTTTTACAAAGATACGAAAAAAGGGGGAGGATACAAGTTACCAAAAGCCAAATTTGACGATATAATAACCAATTATTTCACAATCACTTATAACGTTTCAGTTTTTACCAAAGGCGTACCTTCGAGTTTTAAGGGCTTCTTTTTATATTAATTTTGCACCGACGACAAAACGCAAAAAATACATTTAAATAATCCTATCCATGAAACAATCATTTTTACTTATGGCTCTGGCTGCGGCTACAATGAATTGCGCCGCCCAGACCGTGTATTTCGATTTCGGCGGATCGGGCTCGCGCGGCACGCTCACCAAAAATCCCGACGCCTCGGGCAACCACTGGAACAATATTGCCCCGGCCACCGAAGGCGCCACCTCGATAGCCGCCAAAACATCGTTTGACAATATAGTCGACCGCCAAGGCGCCGACACCGGCATATCTCTTTTCCTGTGCAACGCCTGGGGCGTGAACGGAAACAGCGGAGGCGGAGGTCTGGCCAATCCCGACGCGGACCTGCTGGGCGACCTCGCCGTGGCATCGGCTACAATAGACTATATGTTCAACACCAAAAATAGCGAGGGTGGCCGTTCGTTTGTAATCCGCGGCCTCGACTCGGGCAAGGGATACCGTTTTACCATCTTCGGCTCGCGCAGCGCGGGCGACACGCGCCAGGGCCGTTACTCCATCTCGGGACAGAACGGATGGGCCACGGTAATGCAGGTGGCCGGCAACGGAATAGGCGCCAACGGCGAGAACCAAAATACCGACAATGCCCCGGTGAGCGACATAATCTATCCCGACGCATCGGGCAACATCACTATATATATCACCAACGAAACCACCACCTATGTGCCCCTGTCGTGCATGAAAATGGAGGCGGTGGAAGGCAAGCGCACATTTGAAGGCACAACCGGACGCACGCTTCTTTTCGACTTTGGCTCCAACGGCTCCAACGCCGCTCGCGGAACCAAGACCGAAGGCAACTGGAACAATATAGTGAACGGCACAGCCGACAACTATTGCGCCGCCGGCAGTGAATTTGCAGGCCTTATCGACAACACCGGCGCCGACACCAGCATGACCCTAATTGTGAATTCACGCTTCACCACCAATGGCGGAAGCGGCGGCGGTGGCCTCGCCAATCCCGACGCTTCGCTCTTGGGCGACCTTGCCGTGGGCACGGCCACTAACGACTATTTCTTTACCGAAACGGGGGAAACCAACCGCACAATGACATTCTCGGGCCTTGACTCGCGCAAAAGCTACCGCTTCACCATCTTCGGCACGCGCAACAACGCCGAGTGCCGCGTAGGACTTTTCCACCTCGAAGGCATCAACGAATTTTACGGAGCGCAGCAGGTGGCCGGCAACGCCTTCACCTCATCGGCCTCGCAAAACACACGAAACCTTCTTATCTCCGACCCCATCTTCCCGACATCGGACGGCTCAATCACCCTCACCGTGATAAACAACGCCAAGACCTATGTGGCCCTCTCAGCCATGAAGATTGAAGAACTGTCGGGCATCGAACGTCCCGACATACGCTCCTACAAATCGGTGACACTCTCGGGAGAAAACCTTATACCGGGCGAAATATCGGAGCTCACCTCTATCGACCGGGCCAACTGGCAGGTATGGGCCAAACTTCCGGCCGGAAACGTGACGCTCACCGCCGTTGACGAAAATGACGCCACTTCCACACTCAATGTGAATATACCCTCCGAAGGAATCTACCGCCTGAATGTGAATCTCGACGAAGGCACCACCGAGCTTTTCGAGGCCACATATTTCTGCGTAGAAGGCAGCGCCGTGGGCGGATGGAACACCGAAGGCGTGGAAATGACCTATATCGGCGCAGGCAAGTGGAACTTCAACGGCCGCCTCGAAGGCTACGACCGCACATCAGATTCGGGACGCATCAACTTTATAATGAACCGCTCGTGGAATTACCAGTACAAGCGCGTAGCCGGCTCGCCCGACAAGCTGTCGTATAACGAAGGCTCCGATATTCCGCTCAATCCCGGCACATATGACATAACAGTGGATCTCAACGAGATGACATGGAAAATAGCCAACGGTCTCGACGGTCTCGACCCGTACCGCATAACCGTGATGGGCTCGTCGGTTTCCAACGGCCAGGGAGCCGACAACAACGAAGGATACGCCTTCATGTACGACAAACTCCTTGCCGAACGCCACGCCTCCGGACAGAGCGACAATGAATTCTATATATCCAACATAGCCATCAACGGCAACTCCACAGTAAGCCTCCTCAACCGCTACGACGACCTCGAACGCGAATTCGGACAGTATGTGATATTTGCCGTGTCGCTCGGCAACGAGGGCATCCACGGAGCCGCCGACCAGCAGGGAGTCTACGACCAGTTCCTCGCAAACATGCAGACCCTGATATCCAAGGCCCGCGAGGACGGCAAGACCCCCGTGGTGATGAACAACTATACCCGCGCCGACTTCAACGCCGACGACTACACATATATAATACGCATGAACGATGAGATAGCCGCATGGGACGTGCCGTCGGTGAACATGCTCGGCGCCATCGACGACGGCGCCGGCCACTGGGCCCCCGGCTATGACATAGCCACCGATATCTACCACCCCAACACCGACGGCCACCGCGAATTTTTCTACTCGATGCCCCCGTCGCTGTTCGACGCGCTCGCCTCGGGCAAGACACTCACAATGGACCGCGTAGTTTCCGACGAACCTTATGCCTTGGACGGCACCATATCGTTCAAGCCCGAAGGAACAGTACACTCGTTCACGCTCGCCCTCACAGCCTCGATGGCCGCCGACGGAATTCTCGCCACGGCGACATGTGCCGACGGCCGCGTCGTCACCATCTCACGCAAAGGCGCCTCATGGGAGCTTGCCGCAGACGGCAAGACCGTTGCGACGGTGGCCGCCGGCGAATCGCTCGACAACATCATGCTCACCCACAACTATGCCTCGAAGACCTTGGCCTTGGTGGTGAACGGCAAAAAAGAAGCTGCCACCGGCTATGAACTCTCGCCCGCCGACGTGGTGATAGGCGAGAAAGACAACAAGGCTGTGCGCCGTGTAGGCGAGTTGATGTTCTACCGTTCGTCGATGCTTACCAACGACCCGTTCGCATCGTCGAAGCTCAACAAATCGTCGCTTGAAATCTATGCCCCGATGCAGGCCGAATCGCGTGCCGTGGAGATACCCAACCTGGCCATGTCGACCAACACCGTAACCCTCGACGCCACCACATCCGGGATAAAAGATGCGGCATCTGTCTGTAATGATTTCACGGCAACCGGAGGCGACGGACAAATCACAATCACTTCGGCCGCCCCTGCAACCGTACAGATAGCAACCCTTGACGGGAGCGTGGTGCGCATCCTCACGGTCGACGGCACCGCCACCGTCGGCAACATCGCGCCGGGATTCTATCTCGTAAACCGCGCAAAAGTGATGGTAAAATAAAATTCAGGATTAATATAAAAAAAAGCATCCGGTGCGCGGCATCGGATGCTTTTTTAGTGTCTTTTAGTGTAAAAAAAGTGTTGATAACTATGTTGATAACCTGTTGATAACCCCGCAACAACTTTATAACAAGTTGATTTGCAATATTCATTGAAAAATACATTAACCCATAAAACGGGGTGTGCAAATTCCGGGCAAGGAAGATTTAACGCAGTTTTAAATATACTTTTCTACCAAAAATGGGGTTCGGTGTAATAAAAATTTATTAACTTTGCAGTTATGAACAGTATGTTGATAACTGTTGCAACTCTTTAAATGTCAAAGAAAACGACTGTTGATAACCTTGTAGAATATGTTTACAAACTTCAATAAGTCATATTTGCAAGTTTTCGGTCAAAAAGTTATCACTGTTATCAACATCCATTATTATTCTTGAAGGTTTTTATTTTATTATTAAACTTATCCTATAAATAAAATGAATGTCGAAAACCCCGACATGCTCCGCAGCGAAATCGAGCAGTTGAAGAAGGAACGTGGCGCAGTGATTCTGGCCCATTATTACCAGAAAGGGGAGATACAGGATCTTGCCGACTATATAGGCGACTCACTCGCCCTGGCCCAGATTGCGGCCGGCCTCGATGCAAAAGTGATAGTGCTTTGCGGGGTACATTTCATGGGGGAGACCGCAAAGATACTTTGCCCCGACAAGACGGTGCTCGTGCCCGATGCCGAAGCCGGATGCTCGCTGGCCGACAGCTGCGACGCCGGAGAGTTTGCCCGGTTCATCGAAGATCATCCCGGCCACACCGTGATATCATATGTGAACACATCGGCCGAAGTGAAGGCATTGACCGATGTGCTCGTCACATCTTCCAACGCCCGCAAGATTGTGGAGACATTTCCCAAAGATGAAAAAATAATCTTCGGCCCCGACCGCAACCTCGGCAACTATATAAATTCTGTCACGGGACGCGACATGGTGCTTTGGAACGGCGCATGCCACGTTCACGAGCAATTCTCGCTCGAAAAGATACTCGCCCTCAAAGCGGAGCATCCCGGCGCGAAGATTCTCGTCCACCCCGAATGTAAGGGTCCCGTTCAGCGTCTTGCCGACAAGGTGGGCTCCACCGCCGCGTTGCTCAATTATGCGAAAGAGAGCGACGCCACGGAATTTATCGTGGCCACGGAGAGCGGTATCCTCCACCAGATGCGCAAGGATTGCCCGGAAAAGGCATTTATCCCGGCTCCGCCCGAAGACGGCACATGCGCCTGCAACGAATGTTCGTTCATGAAACTCAACACCCTTGTGAAACTCCGCGACTGCCTGCGCGACATGGCGCCCGAGGTGCATGTCGACCCGGCCGTGGCCGAGCGCGCCCGCAAGCCTATCGAGCGCATGCTCGAATTGAGTTGAGCAAAAAAGGCGACAAGATCATTAAGGACTTTAAGGGCATTAAAAAAGAATTTTAAATAGAAATATATATAATGGAATACAATCATAAAGAGATAGAGAGCCGCTGGCAGCAGCAGTGGCGCGACAAGGGAATTTACCGCGCGGAAATCGACCCCTCGCGTCCCAAGTTTTATGTGCTCGACATGTTTCCCTATCCCTCCGGGGCCGGACTGCATGTGGGCCACCCCCTGGGCTACATTGCCTCGGATATATACTCGCGCTACAAGCGTCTCAACGGCTTCAATGTGCTTCACCCCATGGGCTACGATGCCTACGGCCTTCCCGCCGAGCAATATGCCATCAAGACCGGCCAGCATCCCGAGATAACGACAAACGAAAACATAGCCCGCTACCGTTCGCAGCTCGACAAGATCGGATTCTGCTATGACTGGGACCGCGAGATACGCACGTGCGACCCCGACTATTATAAATGGACGCAATGGGTGTTCCTGCGTCTGTTCAATTCTTATTATGACAAATCGGCCGACAAAGCCATGCCCATTTCCGACCTTGTGGCTCATTTCGAGAAAAATGGCTCGGAAGGAATAAATGCCGCCGAAACAAAGGAACTGCATTTCACCGCCGAGGAATGGAAGGAGATGGATGCCAAGGAAAAGAGCGACGTGCTGATGAACTATCGTCTGGCCTATCTCGGCACCACGATGGTGAACTGGTGTCCGAAGCTGGGCACGGTGCTCGCCAACGACGAGGTGTCGGAAGGACGCTCGGTGCGCGACGGCTATCCGGTGGAACAAAAGATGATGGACCAGTGGTGCCTGCGAGTGTCGGCATATGCGCAGCGGTTGCTCGACGGCCTCGACCGTATCGACTGGAGCGATTCGCTGAAAGAGACCCAGCGCAACTGGATAGGCCGCTCCGAAGGCGCGGAGATGCGCTTCAAGATAGCCGGCTCCGATATCGAACTTGAAATTTTCACCACGCGTGCCGACACTGTGTTTGGCGTCACCTTCATGGTGCTCGCTCCCGAAAGCAAGTATGTGGATATGATCACCACAGAGGAGCAGCGCGCCGCCGTGGACGAATACATCGCCTCGATAAAGCACAAGACCGAGCGCCAGCGCATGATTGATAAGAAAGTGTCGGGCGTGTTCTCCGGGGCATATGCGGTGAATCCGCTCACGGGCAAGGAAATTCCCGTGTGGATAAGCGACTATGTGCTTGCCGGCTACGGCACGGGTGCCATCATGGCAGTTCCGGCCCACGACAGCCGCGACTATGCTTTCGCCCGCCATTTCAACCTGCCGATTATTCCTCTTATCGAGGGTGCCGATGTGTCGGAAGAAAGTTTCGACGCCAAGGAAGGCCGCATGATAAATTCATCTTCCGACATACTCGACCTTAACGGCCTCGATGTGAAGGAAGCCATTGCCAAGACAAAAGCATGCATCGCCGAACTCGGCATAGGCAAGGTGAAGGTGAACTACCGCCTGCGCGACGCCATATTCAGCCGCCAACGCTATTGGGGTGAGCCGTTCCCCATATATTACAAGGACGGCATCCCCACTGCAATGGACGACAAGGACCTTCCGGTGCTTCTTCCCGAGGTAGACAAATTCCTGCCCACCGAGACAGGCGAGCCTCCGCTGGGACGCGCCAAGGACTGGAAGACAAAAGACGGCTATCCGATCGAACTGTGCACCATGCCGGGTTTCGCCGGGTCGTCGGCCTACTATCTCCGCTACATGGACCCGCACAACAGCGAGGCGCTCGTGGGCAAGGAAGCCAATGAATACTGGGGCAGCGTCGACCTCTATCTCGGAGGTTCGGAGCACGCCACCGGCCACTTGATATACAGCCGTTTCTGGAACAAGTTCCTTTTCGACCTCGGCGTAGTGTGCGATGACGAGCCTTTCCGCAAACTTGTGAACCAGGGCATGATTCAGGGCCGCAGCTCGTTTGTGTACCGTGTAGGCGAGTCGAACACGTTTGTGTCGGCCGGCCTGCGCTCGCAGTACGACGACACCCAGGAGAAGCATGTGGACATAAGCCTGGTGAACAACGACGTGCTCGACATCGAGGCCGCACGCGCATGGGCTCCCGAATTCAAGGATGCCGAGTTTATCCTCGAAGACGGCAAATATATCTGCGGCTGGGCAGTGGAAAAAATGTCGAAGTCGAAATATAATGTTGTCAATCCCGACGATATGGTCGACCGCTATGGCGCCGACACGCTGCGCCTTTATGAAATGTTCCTCGGCCCCATCGAGCAGTCGAAGCCTTGGGACACCAACGGCATCGACGGCGTATCTCGCTTTATAAAGAAACTGTGGTCGCTTTTCTACGATAAGGACACACTTCTTGTCGACGACAGCGAGCCTACGGCCGACAATCTCAAATCGCTCCACAAGCTCATAAAGAAAGTGACCGGCGACATCGAGCAATTCTCGTTCAACACCTCGGTATCGGCGTTCATGATATGTGTCAACGAACTGTCGGCTCAGAAATGCCGCAGCCGCCGTGTCATGGAAGACCTTCTTGTAGTGCTTGCCCCGTTCGCTCCCCATGTGGCCGAGGAACTGTGGCATGCAATAGGCCACGACACCACGGTGTGCGACGCCAAATGGCCGGCATGGAACGAAGACTATATCAAGGACTCGACCGTGAAATATGCTGTGTCGTTCAACGGCAAGGCCCGTTTCACCATGGATATGCCCGCCGACGCCGGCAAAGATGCCGTCGAGGCCGCTGCCCTTGCTCATCAGGATTCGGCCAAGTGGCTTGCCGGCAAGACCGTGCGCAAGGTCATAGTAGTGCCCGGAAAGATTGTCAATATCGTGGTAGGGTAGGGTATACGGCCTTTATATAATAAATTGTCATTATTTTCGTTATATCATAGATGGAAATTGTCTTTGCCTCGAATAACGAGCATAAACTTCAAGAGATACGGCAGATAGCGGGCGACAGGTTCAAAGTGCTCTCGCTTGCCGACATAGGCTGTGATGCCGACATCACCGAAGATGGCGACACACTCGAAGCTAATGCCCGCATAAAGGCGCGTTATGTAGCCTCCCGGTATGGCCGCGACTGTTTTGCCGACGACACCGGGCTGGAAGTTGAGGCCCTTGACGGCGCACCGGGTGTACATTCTGCAAGATTCGCCCCGGGAGCCGGTCATGATTCGGCGGCCAATACCGCCCTGCTGCTTGAAAAACTCGAGGGCAAGGACAACCGACGTGCACGGTTCCGCACCGCCATATGTCTGATAATGGGCGGGGAGGAGCATATGTTCGAAGGCATAGTCGACGGAGAAATCACGACCGCTCCGGCGGGAAAGGCCGGATTCGGTTACGACCCGGTATTCCGCCCCGACGGTTGGACTGCGACATTTGCCGACGCGTCTGCCGAAGAAAAAAATTCGGTGAGCCACCGCCGTCGTGCACTCGACAACATGATGAAATTCTTAGACGAAAAAATTGATTAAGATTAAAATGATAAAACGCTCTCTTTTCACAATAATTCTTGCCATAGCGGCTATTGTGGCCAAGGCCGACAGTGAAGGGCTTTGGAATACATATTCGCTTTTCACCGACCGTGTCGACAATATCGTCGAGGCCTCCGACAAGGTGTATTACCGTTCAGGCTCGCGTCTGTTTTCATATTCGCCTTCCGACGGCGAGACCTACGCATATCTCTGGAACAATCGTCTATCCGATATTTTTGTAAAGGAGATATACTACAACGCGCATGGAAAATATCTTCTTGTGGTGTATGAAAACAGCAATATAGACTTGATCTACGACGATGGCACAGTGGTGAATCTTCCCGAAATAAAAGATTCGTCGATAAAGGACAAGACTATCAACAATGTAGATTTTTCCACCGACCACCGCATTGTGCTCGCGACTGTATTCGGATATGTGATATATAATGACGAGACCTACGACGTGGAATACTCGGCATCGCTTGGCCGCAGCCTCGACTATGCCTCTGTTCTTGGCGACAATATCGTGATTGTCACTCAGGATACGGATAACACGCTCGGGCTGTTCATGGCTCCGATTTCGTCGCATCCCAACACTATGGCCCGTTTCACAGAAATAGGAGACAAGATTTCCGGTATCGACGGTATGAATGCCGGCGGCGACAACTGGCTTGTGTTTCTCGACAAGGGAGAGAAGCGTTATTATGCCCGGCAGATAGATTTGGACGAACATACGGTTATCAATAACGTATGGTCCGGTTGCTACAACAGCAAGGGCGCGATGCGCACATGCAAGGATGGATGGTATGCCTATTCAGATTCTGAAATATTCTTCTGGAACAGCGAGGATGGATTCTCGTCGAAGGCTATTCCCGCCGAGGTGCAAAAAATGAATATTGCTCTTTATTCCGACCCCACGAAAATATGGTCATGCAATAAAGACGGCATAGCCCGTCACGACATATCCTCGCCGGAAGCGACGACTCTCGTGGCAAGGATGAAACCCGTCGACGCAGTGAATGTGCCCAAGATTGCCATGATGCAATGGAATCCGTCGGGCACGCGCCTTTGGCTCGGCAGCGCCTCGTGGCTCAACTTGCGCAGCACGGCATGTCTGGATCCAAGCAATGAAAACAACGGGCAGCCGCAGTATATGAATTCCATATCGGGCGGCGTGATCAAGGACGAGACCGTGGTGGATGCGACCCACACGGGCGACACAGGCGCTTATTTTCAAAAGCAAAACGGCGACAAGCGCATGTATGGCGGAACATACTGGATGGCTGCCGACCCCGACGACGACGAGGTGTATTACCAGATAACCCAGTACAGCGGCATTTTCGCCGTGAAAGGCACCCATCAGATTTATGTGGAGAAAAACGTGCCTGTCGACGGCAAAGCAAAATTCATACGCCGCCGCGGATTTAACATCGACCCGCAGGGCAATCTGTGGGTGAGCGGCTTCTGGACGAACGGAAGCGCAATAAACCACGATTTCTATGTACTTCCTTCCGAAAAAAGAAAGGAGATAGTGGCCGGAAACGGCAAAAATGTTCTTTTCTCCGATTGGAAAGCCATGGGGCATGACGATTTGGGAATGGACGTCCACGACCAGGTGTTTATATTCTCAAAAAAATACAATTACCTCTACTATATCGACAACGGCTATGCAATGGGCTTCAAGGTGCTCGACCATAAAGGAACATACACCGACCCGTCCGACGACAAGAAAGTGTCGTGCAAGAATCTTGTAGACCAGGATGGAAACCGCCATGCGCCTTACCAGTCGCGTCATCTGGCCGAAGATGCCGACGGCGCGCTGTGGATAGCCACTAATGCCGGAGTGTATGTGGTGGACGATCCCCGGCAGTGCTTCACCAACAATTTCCGTATCCGTCGCCCGAAGGTGGCTCGTAACGACGGCACCAACTACGCGGATTATCTTCTCGACACCGAGACTGTGAATTACATCGCCGTCGACCCCGCCAACAGAAAATGGTTCGCTACGGAAAACTCGGGGCTCTACCTCACAAATGCCGAGGGCACGGAAATACTCGAGCATTTCACCACCGACAATTCTCCGCTGCCGTCGAACACGATATATTCCATTGAGTGCGACCCTCACGGCAACACCGTGTATGTAGGCACCACATCCGGCTTGATGTCGTTCAGCTCCGACGCCACTCCGCCGGCATCCGATTTCAGCAACGTGCTCGCTTATCCCAACCCCGTGCGTCCGGAATACAACGGATATGTGACGATAACCGGACTTAAAGATAATTCTTTGGTCAAGATAGGCGATTCGCTCGGAAATATATTCTTCCAGACACGTTCGGAAGGCGGCATGGCCCGCTGGGATGCCTGCGACGCATCGGGCCGACGTGTCAAATCAGGTGTTTATTATGTTTTCGCCTCTTCTTCCGAAAGCGACGGCGGCTCCACATCGGGCGCCGTGACAAAGATTATGGTAATAAATTAAGAGCCTGTTACTAAAAAATGAAACGTCATTTTTCATATACTTCCGAGACCGACCGCAGTTATGGCATAGCGGGCATGGCCCTTATGATGAATATATGGGACAAGGAAGATATGCTGCGGTCCATAAGCCTCGACGGCATCGATATAGAATTTGCCCCCGAATTCTTTTGCAGCCCGAACCCTAACGTATCGGCAAAGGCTGTATATGCCGAGATGCTCAGCCAGTACCAGATACTGTCGGGGCTGGTGATAAGCAACATACTGTGCCGGTACAGGGTAAACCGCTGCGTCGACCTCGATGCCGAGGAACTGTCAACGCTCCACGACTATCTTTGTGGCGAGGGCTCCGACATATGTTCGCTCGACACAGACGAATCCTCGTCAATGTTCAAGAAAATATATTCTTACTTTGGCGAGGTGTATTCCACAAGCCGCGTGCATTACACGGCAAGGCGGATTGCCACCGAGCTTGTATCCCGCCGCACCCTCTCGGGCGTGGAAGTGGACGAGCTGGTAAATAGATAGAACACACACATAAAATATATAAGGCAATGTTGAAAAAAGTTGTTTTTTTCCTGGCGGCCGCAATCATGGCACTCCCATTGTCTGCCGTTGAAAGATTATCTTCCGGCGAGCAGCGCCGCCACCTCTCCGACAGTCTCACCGTGGCTCTGGCAAATACAGACTCACCGGCCGATTCTCTGAGGATAATTACCGACTTGTTCGACCTTGCCCCCCGGCAACAGCGCGACTCCATAGGCCGTCTGGGCATAGATATTGCCGTGAGGATAGGCGACAGCCGCACAGGCCTCGATCTGATACGTAATATTTGCAACTTGCATCATTCATCCGACACCGCCCTTGAAAAGGACTATGACCTTGCGATGAATTTTAATGCTTCTGCCGACAGGGACGAGACCGTGACCTTCATTCAGATGATGCAGAATTACAACAGCGCGAAGCATCTGTCGGCCGACCGCAGGAAAATGCAGTTGAGGCAGCTCATACGCCGTGCCACCGACGACGACCCTGAGACCGACCTCGAGCGCATGGTGATACTACATGCCATGGCTGTGAACATTGCCGAAATTTCACAAGGCCCGCTCCTGAACAGATATTTTGAAGAACTCGATACACTCGCCTCCGGATTGCGTCCGGAGGCGTATGCTTTACAAAACCTGATATGTGTGCAGGCTTCCATGGCATACGCCTCATCCGATGCATCGAGGGCTAAGAGCGTGCACTACGACCGCCGTCTTCTCAACCGCATCGATGCCATGGAGCGCGGAGAGCTGGGCATAAGGCATCCTTACCGCGACTATAATGCCAACCGATATGTGCTGTATTGCCGGCTGCTGTCAAATTACGACAATATATCCCCGGAAGAGGTAGAGGAGTATTATGCCAAGGTAATGGAGATAGTGGCCACCGACTCCGTGGCGGCATCGACCAACCGCAAATCTCTGCGTCCGCAGATTTTCCATGCCGCCGCTACCGGCGACGACAATACCGTGATGGCTCTCCTGCCCAAGGCCCTCGACATGCCTTATAACAAAGGAATACGTTCACGCCTGCTCCGTATCATGATTGATGCGGCCGGGCGTACCGGCGATTTGGAAAAACAACTCGAAGCCTCGCTTGAATATAATAAAATACTTGAAAAGGACATTACCGAGAGAGTGAATGAAAATTGGCGTGAGCTTGAAATAACCTACGATATGGGGCGTCTTCGTCAAAAATACATATCGGAAAACGCCAAGATTGAAAACACCATGCTTGTGGTGTCGCTCATTGCCGGAGCCGTGCTGCTTATCCTTTTCATCATCCTGTTTATCCTTTTCCGCCATTCGCGCCGCCTGGCAGCAAATCTTAAAATAACGAACGAAGTGCTCAATAGCGAGCGCCGCAGCCTCGCCGGTGCGAAAGCGTCGCTTGAAAAAGCTGCCGAGCGGGCCCGCCTGGCCGATTCTCTCAAAAGCGCCTTTATAAAAAATATGACAGAGGAAGTGACTGTGCCGCTGCACACCATAGCGGAACACACCTCGCTGCTGGTGCAGTTTGCTAAAAATGAAGAAAAGCCATTCCTTCAGAAATATGCCGCCGCCATCACCCTCAACACAGAAATAGTGTCGGTGATGCTGGCCGACCTTGAATCGCTTTCAAAACTCGACTCCGGCGAACTCGCGCTCCTTCCCCGCAGAGCCTCGTTGCGCACTTTGTGCTACGATGCCGTAAATGGCGTGTCCCACAGGTTGCAGCCGGGTGTGCAGATGCTCGTCGATTCCAAAATCCCCGACATCACCCTCTATATAGATTCGACCAGAATCTTGCAGATACTCTGGCAGCTGCTTTCCAATTCCGCAAAATTCACGGCGGAAGGAAGAATACTCATCTCTGCCGAAATTACAGGAGAAAATCAGGTAAGCATCTACATTTCCGACACCGGCATAGGCATCCCGCAAGAGTATAACGAGCATATTTTTCAGCGCTTCGTACGCCTCGACCCGTCGGTGCCCGGCGCAGGCATAGGCCTGCCGCTCGGCCGCCAGCTCGCCGAGCTTCTCGGCGGCACGCTCATCCTCGCCCCGCAATCACCCGAAGGCTTCGTCACCACATTCATCCTCACCGTGCCCATCGACTCCCGCCGCCGTCGCAAATCATAAAAATGAAATACATTCATTGATAAAGGGCCGTCAAGGCCCTTTATCTCTTTTTTTTGCATACCGGAAAAAGAAAAAAAATAGCGTAAGTGTTTGGAAAACACAAAAATAGTTTGTACCTTTGCAGTCCGATTATATCCAAAAATGCTTCTGCATTAGTCCCAAGGGCGCTTTTGGCCGAGCCCCGGAAGGAATAGTGCAAAATCTATTTGTTTAACAATCAACTAATTAGAAAGTGGATACTCTAAGCTACAAAACTCTTACCCCCAACGCCCAAAGCGTTCAGCACGACTGGGTGGTGATCGACGCCACCGACCAAGTGCTTGGCCGCCTTTGCTCGAAAGTCGCTAAATTGCTCCGTGGCAAATACAAGCCCTCATATTCCCCCAACGTGGAATGTGGCGACTATGTAATCATCATCAACGCCGACAAAGTGCAACTCACCGGCAAAAAATGGACCGACCGCATCTACCTCAACTTCACCGGATATCCCGGCGGTCAGCGTGAGCTCACTCCCGAACGTCTGATGCAGAAATCTTTCAACAAGCACATCAAGGCAGGCAAGCACCCCTTGTTCCTTCGCGTTATGAAAGGCATGCTCCCCAAAAACCGTCTCGGACGCAAACTCATCAACAACCTCTACGTCTACAACGGCTCCGAGCATCCCCATGCTGCACAGAACCCCAAACAAATCGACATCGACAACCTCAAATAATCGAAGAGCACAATGGAACAAGTTAATGCAGTTGGCCGCCGTAAAGCAGCCGTAGCCCGCGTAATCCTCAAAGAAGGTGCCGGCAAAATCACCATCAACAAACGTGACCTCGAAGTTTACTTCCCCTCTTCGATTCTCCAATTCATCGTTAAACAGCCCCTGTCGACACTCGACTGCGTTGAAAAATACGACATCCACGTCAACCTCGACGGCGGCGGCTACAAAGGCCAGGCCGAAGCTCTCCGTCTCGCCATCGCCCGCGCTCTCGTCAAAGTCAACCCCGACGACAAGGCTGTACTCCGCAAACACGGCTTCATGACCCGCGACCCGCGTGCCGTTGAACGTAAGAAACCCGGTCAGCCCAAAGCACGCAAGCGCTTCCAGTTCTCCAAACGTTAATATTTTTGCGAGAATTGCCGCTTAGAATCATGTTTAGAATCTAAACCGCCGCGACGGCTCCGAGTCTTATTCCGACGCCTTACCCGACGGTTGTAGTATTTCGACAAAATAATATTATTAAAAAGAACGTAAACAAATCTTACAATTATGGCTAACCCCACATTTGACCAACTCCTCGAGGCAGGATGCCATTTCGGCCACCTCAAAAGAAAATGGAACCCTGCCATGGCGCCCTACATCTTCATGGAGCGCAACGGTATCCACATCATCGACCTCTATAAGACAGCCGCTAAACTCGAAGAAGCTGCTGCCGCCCTCAAAAATATCGCAAAGCAAGGCAAGAAAGTGCTTTTCGTAGCCACCAAAAAGCAGGCTAAGCAAGTTATCGCCGACCACGCCACCGCCGTGAACATGCCCTTCGTTATCGAACGCTGGCCCGGCGGCATGCTCACCAACTTCCCCACAATCCGCAAGGCTGTGAAGAAGATGACCGCCATCGACAAAATGAGCAAAGACGGCACTTTCGACAACCTTTCCAAGCGCGAAAAACTCCAAATCACCCGTCAGCGCGCCAAACTCGAAAAGAACCTTGGTTCTATCGCCGACCTCAACCGTCTGCCCTCCGCTCTTTTCGTTGTCGACGTTCTCAAAGAACGTATCGCCGTGGCTGAGGCCAACCGTCTCGGTATCCCCGTATTCGCAATGGTCGACACCAACTCCGACCCCACAAACATCGACTACGTGATCCCCGCCAACGACGACGCATCGAAATCAATCGAAATCGTGCTCAATACCATTTGCGCCGCCATCGGCGAAGGTCTTGAAGAACGCAAGGTTGAAAAAGCCGATGCCAACGCTGCCGAAGCTCAGGCCGAAGAAGGCGCTGCCGAAGCAGCTCCCCGCCGTCGCCGCGTACGCCGCGCCGAGCAGGAAGAAGCTCCTGAGGCAGAAGCCGCAGCAGAAGCACCCGAAGCAGAAGCCGCTGCCGAATAATTAACACAACAAATATAACAAAACCATAAACTAACGAAACACCCCGAAAAAGGAGTGCTTCGTTAGTTTGTGAAAAAATAAAAAAACACTATGGCTGTATCAATGGCTGAAATCACCAAGCTGCGCAACCTCACTTCCGCAGGCTTGATGGATTGCAAAAAAGCCCTCCAAGAATCAAACGGCGACATCGACGCCGCCGTCGAAATCCTCCGCAAAAAAGGCCAGGCCGTCGCTGCAAAGCGTGCCGACCGTCAGGCTTCCGAAGGTTGCGTCATGGCAAAGAACGAAGGCACATTCGCCGCTGTCGTTGCCCTCTGCTGCGAAACCGACTTCGTTGCTAAAAACGCAGGTTTCGTTGCCCTCACACAGCAAATCATCGACACCGCTGTCGCAAACCGTATCAAGACCCTCGACGAACTCAAAGCTTTCCAGATCGATGGCCGCACCATTGCCGACCTCGTAATCGAAGAAGGCGGCAAAACCGGTGAAAAAACCGAAATCGGCGCTTACGAGACTCTCGAAGCTCCCTCCACCACATCCTACGTCCACTTTGGCAACAAACTCGCCACTATCTGCGGTTTCAACCTCGAAAACGTCGACTTCCACGTAGGTCGTGACGTAGCCATGCAGGTTGCATCCATGAACCCCGTGGCAGTATGCCGCGAAGAAGTGCCCGCTGCTGTCGTAGAATCCGAAAAGGCCGTCGCCATCGAAAAAACAAAACAGGAGCAAGTACACAAGGCTGTTGAAGCCGCCCTCAAAAAAGCCGGCATCAACCCCAACCTCGTCGATTCCGAAGACCACATCACATCCAACATTGCAAAAGGCTGGCTCACCGAAGAAGAAGCCGACAAAGCCCGCAAGATCATCGAAGAAACATCTGCTGCCAAGGCTGCAAACCTCCCCGAGCAGATGATTGAAAACATCACCAAAGGCCGTCTCAACAAATTCTACAAAGAATCCTGCCTCATGGAGCAAGAATTCATCAAAGACGGCAACATGACCATCGGCCAGTTCCTCGAAGCCTCCCAAAAAGGCCTCGTGGCAGTATCCTTCCGCCGCGTCAACCTCAACGAAGACTAATAATTAGTATTCCCATAAAAAGCGGTTGTCAAGCTATCAGACTTGGCAACCGCTTTTTTTTTACATCTATATTTACATCTATATAAGTATAATAAAATTATATTTGAATCCGCGTCTCTCAGCTCAAAAGAAAGAGTCTATGCGGAAGCCGCAAGCCGGAGGCTCGCGTTCCTATCAATTAGGAACTCAAGCCTCCGGCTTGAGAATTATAGTTAGAATTATAGTTAGAATTATCGTTCAAATTATCATTTAGCCCCGTGCCCTGCGTTTCAACGCAGGGTTATCTAAATCCCATTCACCCGCAGGCAACACAAAAAACGCCTAAAAAGTTCGGGAAAGCCTGAAAAAGCCTCAAAGCGCATAAATTATTGAATATAAACTGATTATCGCCGAGCAGGTGAGAAACGGCGCGCCCCGTCACGTTAAAATCTGTTAAAACTATGTTATAAAGCATATTTTTATTTGGCGGAATGAAAAAAACGTCT
>ERZ777011.1116-NODE-1116-length-32102-cov-90.888476_pt1 | contig 32102 bp, 30 predicted proteins | sample MGYA00374964_ERZ777011 | MGnify/ENA primary metagenome ERZ777011 (study PRJEB29310, sample SAMD00008975) | mouse gut metagenome | study: EMG produced TPA metagenomics assembly of the Metagenome analysis of fecal microbiota from mouse which was promoted...
TCGAGCCATACTTTATTGCGCTATTTGAGTTTTATCGGACAGCAATAAAAAAAATGTATTTTTTCAAACCTACAGCTTACATTCATTACGTACCGGCAAAACTCCATGATACCGGGGATGTCTGGTATATTTCCTACTACGTCATAAATCCTGCAACAGGCAAGCTGAAGCTAATGCGCTTAAAGCTCAATCACATCAAGCCTGTCAGAGAAAGAAAAAAGGCAGCCAAAGCAATCATGGCCAGCCTTAATGAGAAACTGGCTTTGGGATGGAATCCCATGCATGATGCAGCTTCTCATAATATGTCTGTAAAAATGTTCGATGCCATGGATGCTTTTCTGCGTGTAAAAGAAAAGGAATCCGAGCACAGTACGATGCGAACTTATCGCTCTCAAGTCAAGATACTGAAAGAATGGCTGTTAAAGAATGGGTTTGACAGGAATGGCTGTGCAAGTGCCTTTTCAAAGATTGTGGCAATCCGTTTTATGAATGATGTTGATGAGGACGTAAGATTGTGTGCGCAGACTTATAACAATCGTTTGCGATTTTGTAGCATAATGAGCAATTGGATGGTTGAAAAAGGATATATGTCTTCCAATCCTTTTGCTTCTTTAAAACGAAAGCCTAAAAAGCTGACTCATAAAACCAGAAGAACGTTTAATGATGACGAACTGAAGCGTCTGTGGGATTTTCTTGAACAAGAAAACCGTGGTTATCTTTTGATATGCCTGTTCTGTTATTGCTGCTTTATGCGTCCTAAAGAAATTGTGTTGCTCAAGTGCGGAGATATAGATGTCGGGAGACAAATTCTTAATGTGAGAGGCGCTATAGCAAAAAATGACAATGATTCACAAAGAACTATCCCGGATACAATGATGAAGTATTTGCGGGAGATAGATTTGAGCCATAGTGACTGCTATCTGTTTTCCGGTAAACATGACTTTTTACCCGGTGCTGCAAAGATATGGAGCCAGAGGATTTCGGACTATTGGTTTAAAAATGTGCGTCCGGCTTGCGGCTTCTCAAAAGATTTGCAATTTTACTCTCTTAAAGATACAGGTATAACTAATATGCTCGGTCAAGGCGTTCCAGTCTCATTTGTCAAGCAGCAGGCTGATCACAGCAGCTTAGCCATGACTTCTTCGTATTTGGGTAAATCGTCAAAAGCCAATGACAAACTGAAGAAGGTCGATATTATCAATGTGGATTGCCCTGTGCGCTCTCTATGAGGAAGCTGCCAGGCAAGGTAAAGGATTGCTGTTCACTTTTTAGTGGTTTTACATAATATTTGTCTTTATGGCACTTATGTGCTTGCGTCTCGGCAGAGTGAAAATAACTTTTGCTATATTTGTCCTAACGGACATATATACACTTGGTCTCGGCATAATCAAAGCGAGCTTTGTTTCTGCTCTCAGCTTTTTCCTATATTTGTCCTGACGGACATATATACGCTTGCGTCTCGGCAGAGTGAAAATAAATTTTCCCTCTGCTCTCAACTTTTGCTATATTTGCGCTTCGCGCACATATACTGATGCGCTTCGGCAGAATCAAAGTAAACTTTGTTTCTGCTCTCAGCTTTTTCGTATATTTGCGCAGCCGGAAGGCAACCGATGATGAAAATGTATTAAAACCGACAGCTGATGAAAAGATTCAGACCATTGATTCTTGCGGCCGCCATAGTGCTGGCCGGTCTCCTTGCCTATGGGCTTTGGACTCTTCCGAAGCCGCAGAATGCAGATGCGGAGGGCTTCTCTTCCGCTCGTGTAACAAATGACATAAAAGTGATTTCCCGGAAGCACCATTCCGTTGCCCAGCCTGATGAGAGGGCTGCTGTAAGGGATTATCTTGTCTCTCGCCTTGAGCAGCTCGGCGCCGATACGGTCATGCTGTACAGGTATGATTCTCTGAGAGGGCCGCAGAACAAGCATGTGGAATATGTTTTTGATGCAGTCAATGTCATGGCGCAGTTCGCTCCTGCATCATCTTCGGAAGACGATACATATCTCATGCTGGTTGCGCACTATGATTCAAGATATTCGCAGCCGATGCCAAAGGACACTGTGTGGTCATATGGAGCTGCCGATGACGGATACGGCCTTGGTGTCATTCTTGAGACTGTCTCGCAGGTCCTGAAAAGCCGCAATGACTGGAGCCAGGGACTGAAAGTGCTTTTCACCGATGCCGAGGAGGCCGGGATGATGGGCATGAAGGCGGTTGCCGGAAATGACCCGGAAGTCTTTGGCAATGTAGGCCTGCTGATAAATCTTGAGGCCCGCGGTCCATGGGGACCTGCCCTGCTTTTTGAGACAAGCCCGGGCAACTCAAAGCTTGTCGGGCTTTACGGGAGCGCTGCATCATATCCCGTTACATATTCCCTTACAAGTGTGGTTTACAATTTCATGCCGAATTTCACGGATTTCACAGTCGTGAAAGATGAGATTCCTGGAATGAATTTCTCTACGGTAGCCGATGTGAACCATTACCATACTGACCTTGACAATTTTGCAAATATAAGCGAGAGGTCCATCCAGCATTATGGCGTGCAGGTGCTGCCTGTAGCGGAGAAATATCTTACATCCGCGGAATATGCGGACAAGTCATATCTTGCCTCTGACAAGGACTTGACATATTTCACCGTGCCTTTGTTTGGACTGGTGACTTTCAGCAAGACAGGCTATCTGATTTTCAATGTCGCCGTCTTTGTGCTCTTCTTGCTGCTTTTTGCATTGGAAGGAGTGCGCGGTCGCCTCAAGGCTGCAAAAGTGTTCCGCACCTCGGTTGCCGTGCTTGGTGCGGCTGTGGGAGTGCTTGCCCTTGGTGAACTGACTGCATGGATTTGTGCCCTGTGCACAGGGGCGAAGTTCAAGCTCTTCGGAGTTGTGGCCGGAATAGGATTTGACAATGCGGCCATGATTGCATTCATATCCGTTATGGCCGCCGTATGTGTGCTGGTTTATGTCTTGGGAAGAAAGAAGGCCATGAGAAAGGTGTCAGGCTCCATGAGGACAAGTGCTCCGGCAAACGCGGCATTGCAGCATGCGTACAATGTGCTTTACGGAACTGCCGTCCTGGTGTTTGTCCTTGCAGCAGTCCTTGTGGGCACCTTGGGAGAGAATCTGATGTTTTTCATTCCTCTGCTTTGCGTATCAGGTGCAATGGTATTGTATCACCTTACTTCACTTAAGCTTTGGATGCCTCTTGCAATCGGGCTGGTGCTGCTCCATGCATTCTCTTTCCTCTATGCCTTGGCAATGGCCCTGACCATAGGTGCCCTCGGTGCGGTAGCCTTGCTTGCTTTCATGGACGTCATGCTGCTTGTGCCGCTGGCTGACATATACCTTATGAACATGAAGAAAAAATAAGCATGCCTGTCTCGGGCAATAATCAAGGCAACAGTATGAAAAGAATAGCATTGGCGCTTGCTGCCGTCCTGATATCGGCATATTCCTTCGCGCGTGAATATTCATTTGACAAAGATATACCATATATAAGCACATCTGACGGGTATCTTGCCAAGATGTGCCGTCTTGATGTGGCATATGAGGAGGGAGGGGAGAACCGTCCTGTCATTGTCTGGTTTCACGGGGGAGGCCTGACCTCAGGTCACAGGAGCTGTCCTAAGAAACTTCAGCGTGACGGTGCCGTGGTCGTAGGCGTAGGCTATCCTTTCGCCACCGAAGTTGAACTTCCGGAAATACTTGATGCGGCAGCGGCTGCCGTGGCTTGGGTGAAGGATAATGCCGCACGATATGGCGGTGACATTTCGAAAGTCTATCTTGCCGGTCATTCGGCCGGAGGCTATATCGTGAACATGCTTGCGCTTGACAGGCATTACCTTGAGAAGTACGGCATAAATCCGGACCATGACATAGCGGCTGCAATTCCTTACAGCGGACAGGTCATCACCCATTTCGCCCAAAGGCGCAAGCAGAATATTCCGGAGCTGACTCCGACAATCGACTCGCTTGCCCCACTGTTCCATGTCAGGGGAGACTCTGCCCCTCTGCTTGTAATCTCCGGAGACCCGGAAATGGAACTTTACGGACGATATGAAGAAACTGCATATTTCGTAAGGATGATGAAGCTGAACGGACATAAGGACATCGTATTCCGCAGACTTGACGGTTTTGGACATGGGGATATGGTCGAGCCGGGCCATCTTCTTCTCCTGAAATATATCCGCACGAGGAATGAGAATTGACCTTTGCAACCGGCGCAAAATAAAAAAGGAGGCAGAAAAAGCCTCCTTTTTTATTTTGACCGCTGTCCGGAATGCCGGAATGGTACAGATATGCGTCAATATCCGAATATCTCCTCAAGAGTTAGTCTCTTTACAGGGCCGAGAGAGCTCAGGTACGTCATGTCTATATCCTTCTCGTCACCGAGTATGCCATAAATGTAATGGCGTCCTTTCACCCATTTCTCCTGTGCCGCCTTTACATCAGCAAGAGTCATGTCCTGAATCTTTTCGAAAATCTGTTTCTCACGAGGCTCCTCAAGCTCCAGGTCCCTGGCGTCATAATAGCTCCAGAGAACGTCATATCCAGTTGTCCTTGATGTGCGCAGACGTGAGATGATGGACTCTTTGGCGACCTCAAAAGCCTTTTCAGACTCCGGCATATTGTTGATGATGTCATCAAAGGCCTCTATAGCCTGCTTCATCTTGTCATTCTGGGTAGCGATGAAGGCCATATAATAATATGTGTCATCCTTGAATCCCGGAGTGCTGAGGTCTGCATATGCGGAATATGCGAGACCGCGGGCCTCGCGCATCTCCTGGAACACGATTGCGTTCATGCCTCCTCCGAAATATCCGTTGTAAAGCTCAATCTCAGGGTCAGCGCTGACGTCGAATTTATCGCCCCTGTTTGAATACTGGATATAATAAAGCTGCTTCGCATCATAAGGTGCAATATAGACCTCCGACTTATCCGTGAGGGCTGTTGCAGTGCGTGATTTCTCAAGAGGCTCAAGGGCGCCGGCCGCATGATGGCCTGAAAGCGCTTTCTTGAGTCCGGATTCTGATTCCGGGCCATAGTACAGAACCTCGTGCTGCTTGTCCGTAAGTGAACGTACCTTTGCCAGCAGCTCTTCTGAAGTGATACGGGACAATTCGTCATTTGCCAGTGTGGTTTTCTTGATGAATTCCGGTCCGTAAATCACATAACGCTGGAGTGCACTGAAGCAGCTGCGCTGTCTCAGCTTTGAATCTGCACGGCTCTTGAGCATGTCGGATTTGAGATTTTCAAGAATTTCCTCATCCGGCAGTGCATTTGCCAGCAGGTCTTCCACTATGTCCATCGCCTGCGGGATATTCTCACTCAGGCCGTTTATCGTGATGTGGGAAGTGTTTGTTCCGGAACGCATTGAGAAAGAGCATGCGAGCGAATACATTTTGGACGCAATCTCTTCCGCGCTCATTGTCGGAGTGCCGAGATAGCTTACATATTGGAATGCAAGATTGAGTGCCGGGTCATTTTTTGCTCCGCTCTCGAAAAGATAGCTCAGGTTCGCTATGTCGTTTGTGACATTCTCCTTGTACAATACTTCGATGCCTTCCGCCGTCTTGAATCTGGACATGTCCTTTTCCCAGTTTACGAAGACCGGCTCAATAGGTTTTACTTCAACAGACTGAATCTCAGTGAGGAAATCGCTCTGGATGTCCCTGTTTGTCACTATCGGAGTAATTTCCGGAGCGGCAATCTTCTGCTCGTTTTTGTCCGTGCCGACACGTTTGTAAACAACTGCATAGCTTTGAGGTCCGAGATACTCATTTGCCCATGCCACGACATCGGCCTTGGTAACCTTGGAAATCCTGTCAAGCATTTTCACATCATCCTCCCAGTCGCTGCCGTTTATGAACGACTCCACGTACATCATTGCCCTGTCCTCATTGCTTTCGAGCTGGTTCTGGATGGAAAGACGGAAATTGTTCACCGTTGACTCTATCAGGCTTTCGTCAAAGTCTCCGCTGCGCAGCTTTGCGATTTCGCCGAGCAGAAGCTCCTTCAGTTCATCAAGGCTCTGGCCCTGCTTTGGCATGCCGCCTATAAGGAACTGTCCATAGTCCGGCTGGAGTGAAGAGTATCCGTATGCCGAAAGTGCCTTCTGCTGCTGGTTAATGTCCAGGTCAAGCAGGCCTGCCTGGCCGTTGTAAAGTATTTCGCCTGCAATCTGCGCTATGTCATTTGAACTGTCAGTAGCCTTTGGCAGTCTCCAGCCTATCATGATGTTCTCAGCCTCAGGGCCGGACACTTCGCGCACGACAGGGCTTTCTATCGGTTCCTCCTGCTTGAAATCAAGTACAGGCAGTTCCGGATTCGGCTGCATGTCACCGAAGTATTTCTCAATCACCTCCACCATCTTGTCCGGGTCGAAATCTCCGGAAAGGCATATCGCCATATTGTTAGGGACATACCATGTGCGGTGATAATTCTTTACATTTGTTATGGAAGGGTTCTTCAGGTGCTCCTGGTTCCGAGAACTGTCTGTGTACCGTAAGGATGATTCGGGAACAGGGCCGCGTCAAGGGCTTCCCAGATTTTGCGGCTGTCCTGGGTGAGGGACATGTTCTTTTCCTCATAGATTGTCTCAAGCTCCGTGTGGAAGCCTCTGATTACGGGATGTTTGAAACGGTCAGCCTCAATCCTCGCCCAATTATCTATCTGGTTGGAAGGTATGTCCTCGACATAGACCGTCATGTCCTGTGAGGTGAAGGCGTTGGTGCCGGCAGCCCCGATTACGGACATGAGCTTGTCGTACTCGTTTGGTATCGCCAATTTTGACGCCTCGTAGCTTATGGAGTCTATGCGGCGGTAGATGCTGTTCCTTTCCGTCTCGTCGGAAGTTTTCCTATACACCTCGAAAAGCGATTCGATTTCATCAAGCATAGGCTTTTCCGCTGCATAGTCCGATGTTCCGAACTGCTCCGTGCCCTTGAACATAAGGTGCTCGAAGTAGTGCGCAAGCCCGGTCGTTTCCGAAGGGTCATTCTTGCCTCCGACCTTCACGGCTATGTAGGTCTGGATGCGCGGGGTTTCCTTGTTCACGCTCATATACACTTTCAGACCGTTGTCCAAAGTATAGATTTTCGTGCCGAGGGGATCATTTGCCACAGTCTCGTATCTGTACTGTGAGCAGGAGGCTGCCAAAGCCATTATGGCAATGACTGCCGGAAATAAAATCCGTTTCATATGGTTGTGGTTAATGGTTGTTGCATTATCAAATAGGGCCCAGGCGTCAGTCCCTGCGTGCGATGCCTATGTAATAGAACAATGTTGCAAGAGAGCCGATAGCTGCGATTACATACGTGTAGGCTGCCCATTTGAGCGCGTCAATGGCCATGGGGCGTGTGGTCTGGTCTGTCACTCCCGCAGCGGACAGCCATGAAATTGCCCTTGTGCTGGCATTTATCTCAACAGGAAGGGTTATGAGGCTGAATAGCGTAGTCATGGCGAACAGGCCGATTCCTATCCACAGCAGTGAAGGGAACACGTTTATCAGAATCACTCCGGCCAGGAGTACCCATTGCACGATGCTTGATGAGAAAGTCACGACTGGGACCAGTGCCGAGCGCATTTTCAGGGGAGCATAACCTGCCGCATGCTGTACCGCATGTCCGCATTCATGTGCCGCAACGGCTGCCGCTGCAACGCTTCTGCTTGCATATACTCCTTCGCTCAGGCTGACAGTCTTTGTCTGCGGGTTATAGTTGTCTGTGAGCATTCCGCGTGTGGCTACGACTTTAACGTCATATATCCCGTTGTCGTGCAGCATCTTGAGGGCGACTTCTGCGCCGGACATCCCGTTGGAAAGGGGCACTTTGGAATATTTGTTGAAACGGCTCTGCAGCATCTGCTGAATAATTAGGCTCAGTCCCATGACTATGAGCATTATAATCCAAATGTTCATTTTGTTGTTTTTTTAAAAAATTGAATTCATGACATTATGTCATCTCCCGGAAGCAGTTCCTCCGGCCAGACGGCGCGGCCAATATGTGCAAAAAACAAGCCTGCTACAAAAATAGCATTTATGTCATAATATTTAGTAAATTTGCGGGCGTTTTTTGGCTGCCGGGAACAGTTTTCTGGACAGTCTGTCAAAAATTTGGAGATGTTTAGTGAAAATGATTTTTCGAGGTTGGAAATTAATCTTGACGGTTGCCTCGGGAACTACAGATATTTCAGGGCGGGCCTGAAGCCTTCAACCAAGCTGCTGGTGCTTGTAAAGGCAAATGCATACGGGCATGGTGCCGTGGAGTTCGCTGCGCTTATGGAAGGTGCCGGGGCTGATTATCTTGCGGTGGCATACCCTATTGAAGGCATGGAATTGCGCCAGGCAGGGATTAAGGTCCCGATAATCGTACTCACTGCCGGAACGGATTTCTTTGACGGGATAATTGACGGCAATCTCGAGCCGGGCATCCCGAACATGTACACTCTCAAGGCTTTGTGCGAAGTGCTTGAAAAGAGGGGTATCAAGGACTTCCCGATACACATCAAGCTTGATACAGGCATGCACAGGCTCGGTTTCATGACGGCCGAGCTTGATGAGCTGGCCAGCTTTCTCAGCACATGCGACAGGGTGCGCGTACAGTCGGTATATTCTCATCTCGCTGCATCGGAAGACCCTGAGTGTGACGAATTTACTCTCGGGCAGATACGGATGTTCAGTGAGAATGCAGACCGGCTGACAGACGCCCTCGGGTACAGGCCGATGTATCATATCCTCAATTCGGCCGGAATTGAGCGCTTTCCCGAGTACCAGTTTGACATGGTGCGCCTGGGAATCGGAATATACGGAATCAGCGCTCTGCCGGATGTGAAACTTGATGCTGTCGCTTCATTCAAATGCAAGATATTGCAAATCAAGACCCTCAGTCCTGAGGACGGCACGGTCGGGTATGGCCGCCGCGGAAAAGTCGCACCGGAAGGTACCGTAATTGCCACAATACCTGTCGGCTATGCGGACGGGATAGACCGTCACCTCGGCTGCGGAAATGCTTCTTTCATGCTCAACGGACATCGCGTCCCGACTATCGGGAACATATGCATGGACATGTGCATGCTTGACATAACGGGCGTGGATGCGGAGGTCGGTGATACGGTGACTATTTTCGGTTCTGACCCCACGGTCGGAGAACTGGCCGGAATACTTGGCACCATCCCATATGAGGTCTTGACCTCAGTTCCGCGCAGGATAGAGAGAATCGTAATAAAAGGGGCAGCCGAATAATTCAGGCTACCCCTTTTTCAAAGTCACTGAAATGTGAACTTGTGTCATTTGCTCTTCATGAAACGCAGGCATTTCATGACCCACGTAGGAAGCGGCTTGCTGTCATCGCGTTTCTCAAGATGAAGATATATGCCGAGTTTCTTGAGGATAGGAATCTTGAACGTCTCGACAAACTCAATCAGTGTTCCGTCCGGATCTTCTATATAAGTGAAATGTCCGTCCGCCTCTCCCATCTTGAAGTCACGTCCGCTGTCGCATACGAATTTGTGGCCCAGGGCTTCTGAGGCCTTGCGTACCTGCTCCATATTCCTGATGTCGAAGCACAGGTGGATGAAGCCCGGGTCGCCCCACAGACGTCCTTCGTAAAGTTTGCGCGCAACCGGCACACCCTCTTCGCTGATTCTCTGTACAAGCTCGATGTGTGATGTTCCCATGACTTCGCTCAGAGGACCCTCAATAGGCCTTGAACGCGAAAGCATCACCCTGCGCAGCTTGTATTCTCCTCCCGGAGTGCCTTTGAGGTCATCGAAAACGCCTGTCACATCGTACTCAACCTTGTCATAGTCCATGATGGAACTGTAGAACCTGATTGACTTGTCCATATCGGAAACTCCGAGAATCGCACCGTTGTTGCCTCCCGTGTTCTTGTCCTCGTCTATGAACACATAGCTGTCTGACTCTATGTCGAACAGGTTGTTCCACGGGTCGAGCACAAAGAAATGCTCTTTGCCTGAAGGGGATGCGCAAGGCTCGGTAAGCACGTTCACACCCTTGGCTTTCATTTGGCTATATGCCGCGCGCACGTCGCGTGACTTGACCTTGCATGCAAAAATGCCGAGATCTCCGAATTCAGGCGTGAACTGCACATAGTTAAGCTCCCTGCCGCGCGGTTCCCATACCTCGAATCCGCCGCCTCCGCGAAGATTGAGCACCAGGATTGCATATCTCGGCTGAGGTTTTCCTCCGGTATATGGAAGCATCCTTTCAGCCACTCCCTCATCTCCGAACATTTTGAGGTCGAAACCGAAAACGTCCTTGTACCATGCCCAGGACTCTTCCACGTTTCTGACTCCTATGCCGACCTGCTGTATGCCGCAGATAACTTTTCTCTTTTCCATGTTTAGTATTGAGTTTTATAAGAATAATTGCTTGTTAAACCTTTAATGTGCCGATATCCTGCCGGCAAGTTTCCAGTACAGCCATCTGAAATATCTGTAGAAATGCGCCATCAGAAGCTCCGTGCCGCCTATCAGCTTCTGATGCTTTCTTTTAGCTATGGCCCTGATGGCTATCTCGGCGCATCTGTCAACGTCCATTCCGTTTGCCTGGCCCGGGTCCATCTTGCCGAACGCGTCACCGGAGGATGTGATTGCGCTTCTGGATATCTCTGTCCTTATGCGTCCGGGCACAAGAAGTGTCACATGGATGTTCGGATATTCCAGGTCGAGCGACTCATAGAAACCGTGTATCGCATGCTTGCTCGCACAATATGCGGAGCGCAGCGGAAAGCCGAACAGCCCTGATATGGAAGATACCACGGCTATATGTACGCTGTCACATGCGAGAATCATGTCTTTGAGTCTCTTTATGAGAGACACACCTCCGAAATAGTTGACTTCCATTAACTTGCGGTCTGTCTCTATGCTGGTGTCAAGAGTCTTTGCCCTCTGGGACACCCCGGCATTGAGCAGGAAGAAGCTTACCTGTATCCCCTCTGCCACGAGCCACTCGGCAAGAGCGTCGATGGACTCTTTTTTCTCAAGGTCAACACTCTTGAAGCGTGCCCTGGCCCCGAGGCTCATACATTTCTGCGCGACTCTTTCAAGCTGGTCTTCACGGCGTCCTGTCAGTATCACTTCCGCTCTTTTTTTTGCGAACTGATATGCGAGTGCCTCTCCTATTCCGCTTCCTCCGCCGGTCACGAGGACGGTCTTGTCTTTGAAAATGACTTTTGGCATATTAACGTCTGTTTTTCTGGACTTTACATCTGGCTCTCAGAGCATAAGGCCTGCCTTGACTTTGGCTGCAATCTCGCCTCCGCGGATATGCTCAAGTATCTTCAGGCCGAACTGCACTGCCCAGCCCGGGCCGCGTCCCGTTATCATGTTACCGTCTGCGACCACGCCTTCCTTTACGTATTCCGCCCCCTTTTCATTGAGCTTCTCCTCAAAGCCGTCATAGCAGGTCATTCTCTTTCCGCTTATATCAGGAAGCAGGCTGAGCACTACGGCCGGTGCGGCGCAGATTGCCGCGACTGTCCCGCCTTCCGCATAATGCTGCCTCATTATGTCCATAAGCTTGCCGAATGCTGCCAGATTGGACGAACCAGGCATTCCTCCAGGGAAAATCATCACGTCGGAAGGGAGGCACGGGCCGAATGAAGTCGCTGCCCTGAACTCTCCGAATGACATGTCGGCAATTACCGGAATCCTGTTGGAACTTGTCACTATCCTGTCCGAGTATATGGAGACGGTCTTGACATTGACCCCTCCTCTGCGGAGCATGTCCACTGTCGTGAGGGCCTCGGAAATCTCGAAGCCGTCAGCAAGGAATATGTATGTGCCTTTCATATCTTGTTTTGTTCTTGTGTCTTGGATTACAGGCCCCAGTCTGAGGCCGTATAGGTGCTCTTCGGCGCTTGGGGAACATTCGTGAAATATCGGAGTCCGGTTATTTTTTCCAGCTCGCTCACGGACAGCATGTCTTTCTCGCTTACGGATACGCCTCTCGGAGTCGCATGTCTTCTGACGAAAGCCGCGCACTTTATCTCCGATTCCTTGCACTGCGAAAGGGCTTTGCCGCTGTTGCCGGCCTTTGTCCTCATGAGGACATAATAGAACATTGACGGCTTTGTGACGTCGTTCCTGCCTCCGAATGATATTGTTTTCGGGGAGTCAGTGTAGCCGCGCCTGTCAGTGTATGTCTCGAAATATGTTCCGATTACCACATAGAGGGTGTCCTGGCAGACCTGGTTGTCCACCCAGTCCTCGAGGTTGTTCCAGCCTCCTCCACCCGTGTTGAAATTGTTCATTTCCTGAGGGGCGATGTTGCTGTAGTAGAACACCTGCCTGTTGGTTGCTGTTGAGGATGTGCGCTCCGCAGAGCCGAGCATATGGCCCTTGTTGCAGCCTCCGCCTACGGTTTTTGAATTATACTGGATGTTTGACGGAATCCCCGGGTCTGTCGCATAGGCGTTAGTCCTGTTGGCGCTTCCCTCGTACATCTTGTGTCTCGGTGCGGCAACCCAAAGCGGGCAATGATGTTCAGCGCTGTAGCAGACTGTATAATTCCTGGCTTTCTTTCCGCCCGGGCCTTTCTCGTTTCCGTCGCAAAGATGATGGGCATACCATATCTGGGGATTCTGGTTGTCCCTTATATAGCCGTCCTGTACCTGGGTGTCCATGGCGGGCAGCTCATACCACCCGTATCCTCCCTCGGAAGGGCCGGGATTCGGATCTGGATCTGGATCGGGATCTGGCGTCGGGTCCGGGTCTGGATCTGGGTCAGGGTCAGGTGTCGGATCCGGGTTTGCGCCGGAACCATAGCCTTTCTCATATAATGTCAATTCGTTTTGGCTGCCTGTGTAGCAGGCAAAGCGGGGAGCATTGCTGTTCCACTGGAGCCGGCGCTGCGCATTGGATACGCACGAGAGCGTTATGAGACCGTTATTGAAAGAAATGTCCCAAAGATATTCAGCATCACTTGCCGAAGGCCTTGATGTGCTCTTGTACAAGGCGTTTTTCGTGCCCTGGAAACCTATGAAACCGACACCCTCCACATTGATTGCGTAATGTTCGCCTTCCTTGGAGATGATGCTTTTGTGCTTGTCTCCTTCTTCTGCCGGGATGCCCTCGGAGGTAAGATGCCCGAAAAGGTCGGATGAAGAAACTCCGTAATTCCCTTCTCCCCAGCTGTCGAATACAGTAATGGTGGAATTGTCTGAGTATGTTATCAGAAAGTCTCCGCTCCAGTCTTCACGGTTTTGCGTGACTTTTTTATAGAATGCTTCTTTTTCCGGCTGTTCCGGTTCCGGAGTTGACGGGCCGGCCGGTTTTTCCGTTTCTGAGTCCGGCAATGTCTGGCATGAACAGATGCCGATGACGGCCGCAAGGAAAAGTCTTGTTAAATTTTTCATGGATATTCTTATAATAGCATATCTTCACAAAGGTACAACAATTAAACGAAATATATTACTTTTGCATCCATACATTTTTCATCATGGAAATAATCCGTTTTGACGGCATTGACAAAGGGCTGTATGAACTGGTGGCCCCTGTCGTCATGAATCCAGCCGTATTGCGGCAGAACAATAATTATCCGTTCAAGACAACTTTCAGGTATGTCTGGCATGTTGCTGTGGAAGACGGCGCCGTGATGGGGTTCATGCCCCTGAAGCCCTCCTCCTCAGGCATCTGCATAGACAACTATTATATACGCGATGATGACGCCGTTGTAGCGGACGCCTTGCTGGAGAGTGCCGTAAAAGAATGCGCCCATTCAGGGGAACTGTCTGCGCTTGTCCACAAGAGGCATGTTGAATTGTTTTCAAGGCGCGGGTTCAGGACTGTGCTGGAATGGAAGAATTATGACAAGATGAAATATAATGCCGTCCGGGATGATTAGGCCGCTTAACGTATATGAGGCCGCGATGGAGCGGCTGAGGGTTGTCTTCGATTATTTTGACTATGTATATGTGTCTTTTTCCGGGGGCAAGGACAGCGGTGTGCTGCTGAATCTTTGCATCGAATATGTAAGGCGTTATGCCCCTGGCCGCAAGGTAGGGGTCTTTCATATGGACTATGAGGCGCAGTACAGCCAGACTACGGAATATGTGGACAGGGTCCTTGCCTCAGACAGCGACATTCTTGAGGTCTATCGCTGCTGCGTCCCTTTCAAAGTCGTGAGCTGCACTTCCATGCACCAGTCCTATTGGCGTCCATGGGAGGAGGACAAGCGGGACATCTGGGTCCGTGAGCGTCCTTCGGGATGTCTTGTCGCTGAGGATTTTGATTTTTTCAGCGAAGAACTGTGGGATTATGACTTCCAGCTGCTTTTCGCCCCTTGGCTGAGGCGCAGGAAGAAATGCAAGAGGATATGCTGCCTTGTCGGGATACGCACTCAGGAAAGCTATAACCGTTGGAGGGCGATACACAGCGACAAGAATTATAAGCGGCTCGGGAATTTCAAGTGGACCCACAGGATTGACAATGACATCTACAATGCCTATCCGCTCTACGACTGGAAGACTGATGACATTTGGGCAGCCAACGGTAAATTCGGCTGGGATTACAACAGGCTGTATGACCTGTTCTGGCAGGCCGGTGTTTCTGTCGCGCGCCAGAGGGTTGCCAGCCCTTTCATCTCGGAGGGCATGGCCTCGCTGAAGATATATCGTGCGATTGACCCGGATACATGGGGCAAGATGGTCAGCAGGGTCAACGGTGTGAATTTCGCGTGCATATACGGCAATACGTCGGCTATGGGCCGCAAGTCGGTAAAATGCCCGCCCGGATTCTCGTGGAAAGAGTACATGTATTTCCTGCTGGACACTCTGCCGGAGGATGTGCGTGCGAATTATCTTGACAAGCTGAAGGTCAGCAAGCGTTTCTGGCGCGAAAAGGGAGGTTGCCTCGGGGAAGATGTCATCGGGAAGCTCAGGGAGGCCGGAGTGGAGTTTACTGTAGGGGAACATACCGCCTACAGGACGGACAAGAGGCCGGTGAGGATGGAATATCTGGATGACATTGACATTGCCGAGTTCCGTGAGATACCGACCTACAGGCGCATGTGCATCTGCATATTGAGGAATGACCATGTGTGCAAATATATGGGATTCGCCCTTACCAAGCGTGAGAAGGAAAGGAAGGACGAAGTCATGAGGAAATATAAAAAGATGAAAGATGGGAGCATTTAGAAGTCCGGTATATCAGGTCCTGGCCGTGCCTGTGGAGAAAGTCGTGGCCAATAATTATAACCCCAATGTAGTGGCTCCGCCTGAGATGAAGCTGCTTGAACTTTCCATATGGGAGGATGGCTACACTATGCCGTGCGTATGCTACCATATCAAGGAAAAGGATGTGTATGAGATAGTTGACGGCTTTCACCGTTACATGGTAATGAAGACTTCACGCCGTATATATGAGCGGGAGCGCGGCCTGTTGCCGGTAACGGTCATTGACAAGGACATCTCGGAGCGCATGGCCTCTACGATACGCCATAACAGGGCGCGCGGGACCCATTCTGTGGAATTAATGAGCGGAATCGTGTCAGAACTTGTCAAGTCCGGCATGTCTGACGCATGGATAAGCCGCAACATAGGCATGTCCAAGGATGAACTGCTGCGCCTGAAGCAGATTTCAGGGCTTGCTGAATTGTTTGCGGACAAGGAATTCAGCAAGTCTGAGGACTGGACTGAGGAGGAGTGACGTCTCAGTCAGCGTATCCGCAGAACATGTCGCGGGAGGGGAGTGCCGCCCCATGTTCCTCCCGGCAGCTTTGGAAGAGCGCTTCAGTATATCGTGAGAGTCCAGGGCCGCGCCATGTGCTCGTGTTTGTTATGAGTATCCAGCATTCTCCGTCCGGATAATGTCTTACGAGCGCACTTGTTCCGGAAAATGTACCGGTGCGGCTCCAGCCTTTGGACGGATTGGTGTCATTCCACCCAAGCGAGAAGGTCTCCGTGTCGAAATATTCTGTCATGAGGGCGACGCTTTCCGGTGATATTATGTCCGGGATTCCTGGATGGCCGTCTATCGAGGCAACGAATCTCGCAAGTTCTGACGGAGAGCCGCACCAGGCTCCCGCACCGGAAAGCACGGGGATGTTGTTTCCTCCGTAGCAGCGCTCGACAATGTTTCCGTTTCCGCTGTAGTCCTCTATATATTTCCCGTCACCTTCATGGGTGTAGTATCTCACCTCATTCGGCCTTTTGTCCTGATAATAGTTGCCGGCTATATGCATGTCAAAGCATCCGGCCGGATTGAGGACATCCTCCTGCATAAACTGCGCGTAGGGCTTTCCTGAGACCTTTTCAATGACTTTGGAAAGGAGCAGATATCCGAAATTGGAGTATTTCTGTGAGGTCCCGGGCATGAATCTGAGCGGACGGTTCAATACGACGCGGCAGAAGTCCTCCTCATCAGGAGGGCAGTTCAGTCCTAACTGTGCCATCACGTCCAGGGATGAGAAAAGAGGGTCGCGCCAGAATCCTGCCTGATGCCTCAGAAGGTGCTCTATCGTGATTTCATTGAAATTGCAGTCTTTTATAAGTGAAGAGTAGAAAGGGTCATCGAGTATTCCGTCGGTACCGAATACCTTGTCCTTTATGCACAGGGAATCCCTGTCCTGCAAAACCATTATTCCTGCTGCGGTAAGCAGTTTTGAAACGGATGCCATCCTGAGTATATGCCCCGGAGTCATCTGAGTGCCGTTTTCCTTGTCTGCCCAGCCGTATCCCTTTGCATACAGGAGGGAATCGTTGCGCATTACTGCAAGTGAAACGCCGTTCAGCTGCCATTTTCCAATGAAAGCCTTGACTTTCCGGTCAAGTCCGGCAAGTGCGGGAATCTCGGACATTCCGTTTTCCAGCCTGTCATTCAGCCTTATCCTCGGAGGCATTACAGGCTCCGGTTTCGGCAGGGGCTTGTGTATCACCGCCGAGCCTGTAGCAATAAGCACTGACGCAAGTATGACTGCGGCAGCTATGGCATGCCATTTTCGTTTCATGCTTCTATGAGCCCAGCCTTTCTGGCAAATTCTATTATGAAATCTGCTGTGCCGTCTATCCCGAGGATGGACGTGTCAAGGCACAGGTCATAATTGGAAGCCACGCCCCAGTTGCCGAAAGTATAATAGTTGTAATATTCAGACCTGTTGCGGTCCATGCTGGTGATGAGTGCGCCGGCTTTCTCGTCGCTCAGTCCTGTCCTCTCCACTATGCGGCCGATACGCACCTGCTCAGGCGCTGTAAGGAACACGTCAAGTGTGCATCCCATGTCCCTGAGGATATAGTCTGAGCAACGGCCCACTATTATGGCCGAACCGAGTTCCGCGATGTTGCGTATAGCTTCGCTCTGCAGCTGGAAAAGCCCTTTGTCGCTCACATAGCTTTCTGCGGACGGCTCGAAAGTGCCGGTGAACATTGATGAGATGGAGAACGGCCTGCGCTTCTCGTCGCTCTTTCTGAAAAGTTCCGGGCTGAAGCCGCTGTCCTGGGCAGCCTTGCTTATGAGTTCATTGTCATATACCGGGATGCCGAGCCTTTTGCCCAGCCCGATGGCAACTTCTTTACCTCCGCTTCCGAACTGCCTTCCCACGTTTATAATGATTTTCTTTTCCATAAGTGAATCTCCTTATAATTGGCTGCCCAATATGGCAGGGTCGTCCCCGTCATTGAGCATGCTGAATTTCTTGAACAGCCTGCTTATCATGAATATGGTCATCAGGGACGCAATCAGGTCGGAAATCGGAAAGCTCATCCATACGCCTTTTGCCTGAAATTCCATAGGAAGAATGTAAAGCAGAGGCAGCAGGAAGACAATCTGCCTTGACAGAGAAAGGAAAACTGACTTCGAGACCATTCCGAGGCTCTGGAAAAAGTTTGTCGATATCATCTGGAAACCTACGATAGGGAAGAACATTGTGGTTATCCTGAGACCTTTTGCGGCCATGTCAAGAAGCTGCTCGTCATGGGTGAATATTCCGCATGCGATATGCGGGAAAAACATGCCGATGATGAAGCATAGGGTCGTGACTACCGTTGCCAGCTTGGCGGTTTTCCAGAACACTTCCTTTACGCGGGAGTATTTCCTTGCCCCGTAGTTGTATCCGGCTATCGGTTGCATTCCCTGGTTGAGTCCGATGCATATCATTATGAACATGAACGCGAACCTGTTGCATATGCCGTATGCTCCGATTCCTAGGTCACCGCTGTATTTCCTTAGCTGCTGGTTAATGAACAGGGTAACTATGCAGGCTGCGGAATTCATCAGGAAAGGTCCCATGCCGATGGCAAGTGAATCCTTGGCTATCCTGGTGTCCAGCCTGAATATGCCTTTCTCAAAATGCAGCATTTTTGTACGGTCGCTGAAATGCCTCATTACTACTGCCAGGGCGCAGCATTGGGCGATTACCGTAGCCCATGCCGCACCGGATATTCCCATGTCAAACACGAAGATGAATATCGGGTCAAGTATGGTGTTGAAAATGACAGTGAAAAGAGTCAGTCCCATGGCCTTCTTCGGATTGCCTGAGGCACGCATGGCCGAGTTCAGTCCGAAATAAAGGTGCGTCACCACATTTCCGTAAAGTATTATTCTCATGTACTCCCTGGCGTATGGCAGAGTGTTTTCGCTCGCTCCGAAGAAATATAGTATCGGGTCAAGGAATGTTATCGCCACTGCCATGAATAAGATTCCGATTATCGTGTTCAGGCTGACCACATTGCCGAGCACCTTGCATGCCGCGCTGTAGTTCCGCTGCCCTAAAAGGACGGAGAGCATTGTTGAGGCTCCCATGCCGACAAGAGTTCCGAAGGCTGTCGTGAGATTCATCAGCGGGAAAGTCACGGCAAGTCCTGAAATGGCGAGAGGGCCGACTCCCTGTCCGATGAATATGCTGTCAACCATATTATAGAGGGATGCGGCCGTCTGGGCTATGATGGCAGGCAGGGCGTATTGCTTGAGCAGCCTGCCGATGTTTTCTGTTCCGAGTTCTGTAGGTATAGCAGATGAATGACCTGTCATTTTACTTCTCCGGCTTTTCAACTATTTCGATTTCAAAAACCAATGGCGAATATGCCGGGATGCTGTTGCCGCTTCCGGAATTTCCGTATCCGAGGTCAGACCAGAAGATTCCTATGCCTTTTTCCATAGCGCGCATCTGCCATAGGGTGTTGGAGAATCCGTTGATGACGGTATTGTCTCCCATCTTTATATCAGAGAATTTCTCTCCCCAGCTGACTTTGACCGGAGCATATGTCCTTGATGAAGACCAGATTCCGTTGTCCTTGGCTGTCTTCTCATCGGTAGTGTCGAACACAAGGCCGCTGAGAAGCTTTCCCGTATAGTTTATGTAGATGGTAGTGTCCTTAGGGAATGATGTCGTGTCAACGGGAGCCTTCACCTGCTTGTAGTAGAAGCCTTTCTGCTTGAGCGAGTCTGCGGCCGTCATAGTGCCGAATATGTCGCGGTGACTGTTGAAATAGCCTCCGATGCTGTCAATCTGCCACTGCTGTATGTCCTTGGTGAAATCCGTGACCTTTATCTCATAGATGGCGTTTGCGTTTTCGGTCTCTTTTTTGAGATACTCATCTGCTGTGCCATAGACTGAATATGTCAGCAGCCATGAAGGGACAACCGCCTTCCTCGTGGCGCCCGTCTTCATTCCGATTACAATGTCTGCCACTCCTGCCATTATGGTGTTGTCGGCAGTAGTCCAAGCCTTGGGACCATAGTAGTTGGCTTCCTTGTATTGGCCGAGCATCTTGGCGGTTTGCGCCGAGGTATATGATGATATGTTGCCGTCAAGGTCAGTTACTGTATATTCTACGAATGCATAGCCGTCTTTTGTCACGGCGATGCCTGTGCCTTCGCTTTCCTCTATAATATAAATTCCTCTTCCTGAGGGAACGGCATCAGGGTGATTTACATGGAGCCATGCGTCAAAATAGCGCTTGCCGGCTTCGTTCGGTCCTGTCGCCACTTGCTTTGCGCAGCTTGACGCGGTTAGTGCCGCAACTGCATATAATGCGTACAGAAATATTCTCTTCATTCCTATTCTGATAATAAAATTAACGGGCAAAGATATTAAATTTTTTTATAAAACTGGCTCTTAAATCGGCTATTCGTTTGAAACTCCCACGACCCATATCTTGTAGAGGAGGGCTGAGTTTGCAGGAATTATGCCAAATGTCTTGTTTCCGTAGCCGTATTTGCCTGAAAACAGGATTTCGCACTCTTCGCCCGCGCGGACACCTTCCAGTCCCTTGCGCAGTCCCTCAAGCAGCTTCTTGTCGGAAAGTCCCGTCTCGAAGAGGCTGAAATCGCTCTCCGTAAGATTCCATCCAGCCTGTTCTGCCGTGGCCTGGTGGTTGGTCGCGAACATGGATGTCGCGCTGACACTTCCGTTGAATACGTATCCTGCATAATGGAATGACACGTGCCCGTCTGCTGACAAAACCGCTCCTTCTCCTTGCACACGTGTCATACGGCTGGCCCCTCCGTTATATGTGACGGTTATGGCCGGGTCCTTTCCCACTTCGGACTCTATGTATTTGTCAATGCGCGCCTCCTGGTTGCTGTATGTGATGGCGAGCTGCTCTTTCTTGCACGATGCTCCGGCAGCCAATGTGGCGGCGAGCAGCAATATTCCTGTAATCCTTCTCATTTTTCTCCTGTCATAAATATATGGGTGTGTTCCTTGACATAGTCCCCGGCCTGCGAGATGCTGTCTATGTCTTTGCCGAAAAAGAGGCTGCCGCCGGATGCGTTCTCATGTCCTCCTCCGTTGAAATGCTCACGTGCGCACCTGTTGGCGGAAATTCCTCGCTTTGAGCGTATTGATACCCTTGCCTTGCCTTCGTCTTCCTTAATCATGATGCTCATCACAACCTTGCCGATGGAGAGCGGAAGGTTCACGAATCCTTCCGTGTCGCCCTCTGACAAATGGTATTGCAGCTGTGTCTCCCTGTCAAGAATGACATATGCGACGCCATCACCGGTTATTTTCAGCAGGTCTTTCAGAACATGCCCCATGAGCCTCAGGCGGTTTTCTCCGAAATGCTGGAACAGGTTGCCGAGTATCATGTCGCGGTCAACTCCTGCGCTTATCAGGGCCGAGGCCATGGCAAGTGTCGATGGATATGTCGAGTTGGCGAAATTGTTGGTATCCGTCGTCATTCCTGTCATGAGGGCCTCTGAGGCCCGGAGCGGAAGGGCGGATGCGTCTGACCCGATTTGTGGCATGGCCATGAGGATATGGAACAGAAGCTCGGATGCGGATGATACTTCAATGTCTGAAAAGCATATCGTGAATTGTCCCGTGTCCGGGCCGATATGGTGGTCTATGAGTACCTTCGGGGCCTTCGATTCTTTCAGGACATCTTCCAGCATGTCTGTCCTTGAGAACGAATTGCAGTCGAGGCAGATTATAAGGTCGCTTTCACTTGTCGCGCGGAATGCGTCATCGCGGCTGTTTTCGCAGATTATTATGTCTTTGACGCTCTCTTCGTCTGCGAGAAAACCAACGGGTGCAGGGTAGGGGTTGTTCAGCACGACTCTCGTGTCCGTCTTTCCGCATTTCACGAGAAAATGGTACATTGCCATGCTGCTGCCGAATGCGTCCCCGTCCGGCTTGAGGTGAGTCACGATGACAGGCCTGAGGGCCTTCTCCGTCAGTGATGAGAATATTCCGATGTCATGTATGTCCAACGCTTTCATTCTGTGTCAAGTTGTTTCTGATTGTCTTTGCAGCCGCCTTGTCTGCGCCATCGTTCAGGCGGGCCTGGCTCTGTTTGCGGCCTGGCTGTTTGTTTTTGGGAATGCAAAATTACAAATTATATTGCATTTCATAAATCAATTTGCTAACTTTGTCCGGCATTTTGGAAAGAAAATAAAACACAAAAATAATGAGCACAATTTTCAGAAAGGTTTTGACCTATTTCATTCTCCCTGTATGTATTGCGGGGCTGGTCTATCTCAATGTAAAGAGCATAAGCGAACCTGTGGAGTTCAAGAAGCACAGGGAGTATCGTGAAAGCATCGCGGTACAGAGGCTCAAGGATATCCGTGACCTTCAGGTCGCATTCAAGAATGTCAACGGTAGATATTCACCTACGATTGACTCTCTCAAAATGTTCTATGGCGAGGGCAAGATGAAGATTGTGATGCAGGTCGGCTCGAAGGATGACTCTGTTGCAGTAGAGCACACCAAGCAGATGAAGAACAAGTTCCGCAATCTCAAAGGCGAGCAGCTCAACCGTAAGCTCAATGAGCTTTATCTTGCAGGTGACAGGGACCTTGTGTTCCAGGTGAACAGCGAGGTCGCAGTAAAGGACACCCTCTTCAAGGGACGTACAGACTTTAACATCGACTCTCTCGCTTTCATTCCTTTCAGCGGTGACTCTGTTCTCATTGCTTCCACCATCAAGACTGTCTCTGGTGTGAAGGTTCCTCTCTTCGAGGCTTCAATGCCTTTCAAGTCTCTTCTCAAGGGTCTTAATGAGCAGCTCAGAATCAACCTTGACGCAGAGAGGGAGGATCAGGGCAAGTACAAGGGCCTTCAGGTCGGAAGCATCTCTGCACCTAACAATAACGCAGGTAACTGGGAGTAGTCTCTCCTGATGTCCGGAGCGGCATCTCAAAGAATAATTATGACAATACATAATGACAGGATATCCATTCAAGTCGGCTTGAGTGGATATTCTTTTAAAATATGGGCTGACGGCAATCTGCATTCATCCGGCTGGATGGGTGCGGACCGCATTTTCACTGCGAAGGAACTTCAGAGGCGCTATGATGTGGTTGACATCTCTGTCTTTACCCCGAAGTGCACGCTTGTGCCGTCCAATTTCTTTTCGCCAGAGCGTGCGGCGGAAATGCTGGCCGACGTCGTGGCCATAGGGCCTGGTGACCCTGTGGATTATGTGGAGATTCCTCATCTGGCTTCTGTCCTTGTTTATTCTGACATGACGGGCGGCATGCTCACCAAGGTTCTCACGGAAACGGTGCGGCGTCCTGACGGAAGTAAGTCAAGGCCCCTTCCTGAGCTGTATTATATGCTGGAGCAGCTTCCTGACCTGCAGGACTACAACAAGATACTCGCGTCCTATATGGACGGCTATCTTTATCTGACGATTGCGCAGGGCAAGAGCCTTCTGCTTTGCAATACATATGCGGCTGCCGACTTCACTACGGCGGAGTATTTCCTTTTCCTGGCAATGAAGAAGCTTCAGCTTAACCCGGAGGTGTCAACGGTCTTTTTCCGGACTCCTCTGCTGGATGACCAGGAGATGTCCCTTTACCGTTATTTCAAGAATGTAGAGCAGCTGTGAGAATAATAGGAGGAAAACATAAGGGGAAGGCGATACTGCCTCCCAACGGATATAAGGCGAGACCTACTACTGATTTCGCCAAGGAGGGCCTGTTCAATGTCCTCGACAATGAATACGAGCTTGAGGGCCTGAAGGTGCTTGACCTTTTCGGAGGGACAGGTGCCATATCGTATGAATTTGCCTCGAGAGGGGCCGACAGGGTCTATTGCGTTGAGATGGCGCCGCTGCACGCCTCTTTCATAAAGTCGCAGGCCTCAAAGCTCGGGATGGACAATCTTACTGTCGTAAGGCATAATGTGTTCGAATTCCTGGACATATGCAGGGAGAAGTTCGACATCATATTCGCTGACCCTCCGTATGCTATAGAAGGGCTTGTGGATATTCCGAACAAGGTGTTTTCTAAGGATATCCTGCATAAGGGGGCCTATTTCATCCTGGAGCATCCGGACACGTTTGACTTCAGTTCCCATCCGCACTTTTTGAAGGAAAAGAAGTACGGTAATGTGCATTTCTCCTTTTTTGAGATGCCGGAGACGGAATAATTCTTATTTTTGCGGCTTGAAAAGGATTTGCATTATGAAAAAACTCGCGGCAAGCATTATCTTGTCCCTATGCGTGTGTGTCACATACGCCCAGACTGCCAGAAGTCTTTTCTGGTGCAGCGATTCCCTGCAGGTGGAAGAAATCGTTTCAGAGGCAGCGGACCTGCATGAAAGCGTAGGCCATTGCGGCCCTGCTGTGGAGAACAGCCATATGGCGTTGCGCATATATTTCGATGACAGCGGCTGTGTTGACGTCTATTCAAAGAGCGGACGTGGCATGGAACTGCTGGAGTATAAGTGGAATACTACATCAGGACAGAGGGATACGCTTGCGGCAGGCTGCTGTGAGTATTGTGCTGCAGGCACTGTCGGGCTTGGCGGAATAGCGCTTTGGGACGGGGAGAAGGAAGTCAGGCTCGCGGCTACAAAAGGCCGCACGGCACGTGTGGGTGATACAAGGAACGGGTCTTTTGCCGAAATGATTGCCTATGGAGTGCCTTATATGGATGATTTTGTGGATATTTCCATAAGGATTGACATGACTGTGAAAAGCCGTGAGGCTGTAATCACCGCTGTGGAACTGTCGGGAAAGAAAGTGCAGTTTATGACCGGAGTCAATTTTCATGACGGGCAGCGGGTGTCTTATGATGAGAATCATATAAGCGTGTGGGGAGTGCATCCTGTCGAGGCCTCTTCGCGTCCGGTTCCTGTCGGAGCGGGAATGTTCTTCAGGAAAGGCGATTTCCAGCAGGTTGACCGTACAGATGATATGGTGCGCCTGGTTTCTGTGCCTGTCTCCAAAATCAGGACCCGCGTTGTTGCCGCCTCTTCCAAGGAGGCTGAGCTGAACAATGCGAAACGTTTTGAGGCATATATGGCGAAATAGTGTAGTTGATTAATTATAGAAGTATGAACTTAAAGCTTAGCGATGTGTTCAGACCGAAACTCTTCGGCCTGTTCGGGAAAGGTCAGTATGACAGCAAGACCTTTACGTCAGATTTGATTGCCGGCATCATAGTCGGCATAATTGCTCTCCCGCTTGCGATTGCATTCGGTATAGCTAGCGGTGTGACTCCTCAGCAGGGACTCATTACGGCAATCGTGGCCGGTTTCCTGATTTCGTTTTTCGGAGGGTCGAATTTCCTTATCGGAGGTCCTACCGGAGCATTTATCGTGATTGTTGCCGGAATCGTGGGCCAGTATGGCATGCAGGGACTCATAATCGCCACCATAATGGCCGGAGTCTTTCTTGTGGTCATGGGCGTGTGCCGTATGGGCGTGATTTTCAAATTCATTCCTTACCCTATCGTGGTCGGTTTCACGAGCGGTATCGCACTGACGATTTTTTCAACCCAGATGAAGGATTTCTTCGGCCTGCCGCTTGATTTGTCCGTGCCTGCCGGTTTCATCCCTCAGTGGGGATGCTATTTCCAGAATATCGGTAACATAAGCCTTACGGAATTGCTGATGAGCACGGCATGCCTGCTGATTTGCATTTTCTGGGGACGTGTCACAAAGAAGATACCCGGCTCCCTGATTGCGCTTATTCTCGGTACAATCGCTTCTGTACTGCTCAGCCGCTTTGCCGGAATCGAATTTGCGACTATCGGCTCTAAATTTCCGGAATTGGCGAACGGCCTTCCTATGCCGAAGCCTGTTGCTCCGGAATTTGATTATGACACCATCAAGGGACTGGTGTCTCCGGCTTTCACAATTGCAATCTTGTGTGCCATTGAGTCTCTGCTCGCTGCCATGGTTGCGGACGGAGCTACCGGAAAGCACCATAATTCAAATACTGAGCTGATAGGCCAGGGTATAGCCAACATCGTGACTCCGCTTTTCGGCGGAATTCCTGCTACGGGAGCACTTGCTAGAACCATGGCCAGCATCAATAACGGCGGAAAGACTCCTGTGACCGGTCTTGTGCATGCTTTCGTGCTGTTGCTGATTTATCTCTTCCTCATGCCATATGCGATATACATTCCGCTTTCATGTCTTGCCGCCATACTTGTGATGGTTGCATACAACATGAGCGAGTGGCGTACTTTCAGATATCTGCTCAAGGGTGACAAGTCTGATGTGGCCGTGTTGCTCATCACGTTCTTCCTTACCGTAATAGTTGATCTTACTGTCGCTATTGAGGTGGGCGTCGTGATGGCTATCGTCCTGTTTGTGAGGCGTGTAATGGAAACTTCTTCAATCCAGGTGCTTGAGGGAGACCGTGTCGCGGCTACTGAGAATGAGGAGATGGCTTCGCTTGAGGATACCGAGCATCTTGACATTCCGTCCGGTGTTGAGGTCTATGAGATAAACGGGCCTTTCTTCTTCGGTCTCGCAAGCCGTTTTGAGGAGTTTGAGAAGATGAAAACGGCAGATACTAAAGTCAGGATAATAAGGATGCGCAAGGTTCCTTTCATTGATTCAACCGGAGTGAACAACCTCCGCAACCTTTGCGAAAGGACACGCAAGAGGGGAGTGACTGTAATCCTTTCCGGAGTGACTGAGAATGTGCGTGCAACTCTTGAGAAATTCGGCGTTGACAAGGAAATAGGTGCGGACCATATTTTCCCGCATATAATCCCTGCGCTTGCAAAAGCGAACGAAATCGTTACGAAGTAATAGAAAACGGCGGCTGGAGATTCCTGGCCGCCGTTTCTAATATTATATCATGCCGTGCTCTTTGAACCAGCTGAGCGCGTCTTTGACTGCTTCTTCCGTCGTGCGGAATCTTATGCCGAGCTCACTTTCCGCCTTGGCATGCGAATAATAGTTCCCGACGCATAGCAGCTTCATGTTTGTCAGAGTTGCCTCTGTTCTGATACCTATTTTATATAGGGCGCTGCATATGCCTCCGGCAGCCAACAGGACGGGCTTGGGGACCCTGATTATTTTCATCGGTTTTCCGGACAGTCTCGAGAGTGTGCTGTAGAATGCCGCATAGTACATATTTTCCCCGGCAAGCAGGTAGGACTCTCCGTTGCGTCCTTTTTCGAGTGCAGCCACTATGCCTTTGCTGACGTCTCTCACGTGCACGAAATTCTTGCCTCCCGGAGGGGCTGCCATGATTTTTCGTCCGTAGCCCATGGTGATGATTCTTCCTGAGCTTGGCTTGGCATCCATAGGCCCGAGCATGAATGTGGGGTTGACTATGACGATTTCCATGTCACCGGTATATTTGCATATGCATTCCTGGGCGCGTGCCTTGCTCATGGCGTACATGGATTCCGTAAACGGTGCGATTGTGGGCCTGGTCTCGTCTCCCGGATTTTCCATTGTTCCGTATGCGAGGGCATTTGCGGAGCTTACATATACCATTCTCCTGATTCCGGCCGCGATTCCTGCCTGCACAAGATTTTCTGTGGCTTTGACATTGACCCGTTCATATTCCGAGCTGTCTCCGGCCTGTCCGGTCATTGCCGCAATATGCACTATGAAATCGCAGCCCTGCACAGCTCCGGTTATGAAATCCCTGTCCGTGAAATCTCCTTCGACAAGTTCAAGGGCCTTGTCCGCCTTTCCTATGTATGCTTTCTTTCTGCGCAGGATTCCGCGTACACTGTAGCCTGCTCCGGTCAGTTCTTCTATCGTGTTGGTGGCCAGGAATCCGTTTGCCCCTGTGACGAGCACTTTTCCTTTGCTTTCCATTTCGTATGTTTCTTATGCTTACATGAGATATCCGGACATGTCTTTGCCTTGTGCAATGGCTTCCCTGATTTCCGTTGATGAGATGTCAACATTTGCGGCGTCCATGATGTCTATCCTGCTGTCCGGTATTTCTTCCATGAGACTGCGCCTTATTGAGTGCAGGTCAAATCCTTTTCTCGGATATGCCATCACGCCATATTCGGTAAGTATCCTTTTGTAGTCGCGCCACCTGCGTATGTCAGCGAGATTGTCGGCTCCCATAACAAGAGTGAAGGTGTCGTCCGGATGTGCCGCCTTCATGGCGTCCAGAGTGCGTATGGTGTAATGCGGCTCCGGCATTGCCAGCTCTATACCGTCTGCAATCACTTTGCGCGAACCATATTCCGGGTCTGTTCCTCCGAACTCTCCGGCATGCCGTGCTACTGCTTCAAGAGCCGCTTTATGGCGTTCCTGGCCGGTCGAGCTGCTGATTCCTTCTTTCAGCGGATTTTTGGGGGACACGACAAGATGCACCCTTTCAAATCCGGCCTCATTGACAAGGTATCTTATGATTGCGAGATGACCTATATGCAGGGGATTGAATGAGCCGGAATATACTGCCGCCCTCATTTTGAGAGGAATGCGCTGACGATTTTCTCCGCTTCCGCAAATGCCGTCTCGAGGTCGTCGTTCACGAGTACATGGTCAAATTTACCGTCTGCGAACTCCATCTCGGACTCGGCCTTGGCAAGTCTCCTTTCAATCGCCTCAGGAGAGTCCGTGCCACGTCCCGTGAGCCTCTGCCTCAGTATTTCTGCAGAAGGAGCCTTTATGAGCACAGAGCAGGCATTCTCGCCGAATATTCTCTTGAGATTCACTCCGCCTTTGACGTCAATGTCGAATATTATGGCATGTCCTTTTGACCAGATGCGTTCTATCTCGGATTTCAGCGTCCCGTAGAACGAGCCGGGATAGACCTCTTCGTGCTCGATGAATTTGTCTTCCGCAATCATTGCCCTGAATTGGTCAGCGGAGAAGAAATAATACTCTTTTCCGTGCTGTTCCTGCCCCCTTGGCGCGCGTGAGGTTGCGGATATTGAAAATTCAAGTTCAGGATGGTTTTTGAGTATATGGCTTACAATGGTACTTTTGCCTGCTCCGGACGGAGCCGAGAAGATTATGACTTTATTGTCCATGTTTTTCTATTATAAGGGAATATTTTTCTATATTCCGCAAAATTAGCTATTTTTGCAGAGTTTTCGGACAGACGAAATAATTTTTTAACAAATTATAGATTATGATTTCATACAAAGAACTCGGTCTTGTGAACACCAGAGAGATGTTTGCAAAGGCAATTGACGGCGGCTACGCCATTCCTGCGTTCAACTTCAACAACATGGAGCAGCTCCAGGCTATCGTTCAGGCTGCTGCCGAGACAAAGTCTCCGGTTATTCTCCAGGTTTCAAAGGGTGCCCGCCAGTATGCTAACCAGACTCTTCTCCGCTACATGGCAGAGGGTGCTGTAGAGTATGCGAAGGAGCTCGGATGGGAGAAACCTCAGATTGTTCTCCATCTTGACCACGGTGATTCATTCGAGACTTGCAAGAGCTGCATCGACATGGGCTTCTCTTCAGTAATGATTGACGGTTCTCACCTCCCTTACGATGAGAACGTGGCTCTCACAAAGAAAGTTGTTGACTATGCTCACCAGTTCGACGTGACTGTAGAGGGCGAGCTCGGAGTGCTTGCAGGTGTTGAGGATGAGGTAAGCTCAGACCACCACACATATACAAGGCCTGAGGAGGTAGTTGACTTTGTAACAAAGACAGGTTGCGACTCTCTCGCCATTTCAATCGGAACTTCACACGGTGCATACAAGTTCACTCCAGAGCAGTGCACTGTTGACCCAGAGACAGGTCTTCTCGTTCCGCCAATGCTCGCATTCGATGTGCTCGAGGGCGTAGAGAAAGAACTTCCAGGCTTCCCGATTGTCCTCCACGGTTCTTCATCAGTTCCTCAGGACGAGGTCGCTACCATCAACAAGTTCGGCGGCGCGCTCAAGTCAGCAATCGGTATTCCTGAGCCTTGGCTCCGCAAAGCAGCTGAGTCAGCAGTTTGCAAAATCAACATTGACTCAGACTCACGTCTTGCAATGACTGCAGCTATCCGTGAGGTCTTCGCAGAGAAGCCGGCTGAGTTCGACCCTCGCAAATATCTTGGTCCTGCACGTGAGAACATGAAGAAGCTCTACATGCACAAGATCATCAACGTTCTCGGATCAAACGGAAAGGCAGAGTAATCTCTCTCTCCGCAAATCCATACACCAGGCCGGTTCCGCTTTCGGAGCCGGCCTGTCTTTTTCTTTGACAACTGCCACACTTGCACGCGGACACACTTACACCTTACCCACGTACATACCACGCCCCACGCTCCACGCTCTACCCCTCCCTCACGCACACGCCACACATACCACACCCATACTACACATCCCCACCCACACACATAGAAAACGATTCTCTGCTGCCCGCTCCTCTCGGTTAACCAGACTATTTTGTCATTCTCTCACGACCCTTAATGGTGTTTCGAGTAATTGATGTCTCGAGACTCCGACCCAGTTGCATCGCAGCTTTCTTGTCCCATGTCTTTTTCTTGGGGGATGTCACCTCAATTTGCTTGCGTAGTAAACTTTTCAGGATTGGACCCTGACCATGGCAAAAATTAGCATGCGGGTCATTTGATATAGAGCCTGCACACATATATGGAAGAACACGTGCCCGTCTGCTGACAGCACCGCTCCTTATCCTTGTACCCGTGTCATCCGGCTGACCCAGCCGTTATATGTGCAGAAAAACGGTTTAAAAAACGCGCCGGATTTTTACGGAATGCTCCCCAAAAGCAATTCGGTTTAAGAATCGCCCGATATTTAAACCGTTTTGCCGTTGTCCTATTTTCCATCATCCCCATTTTCCGTTGCGCTTTGCATTTATTTTGTGGTTGTTTTCTGACGGGCCACAAAAGAGCGTGCTTCTATGACTATAGCAAGGCGGTCGCAGACATTCATATAACTTTGACTTGTCATAGAAAGTTATAATACCTTTGCTATCGGAAAGCAAGCAAAACATTCCTTTGAAGAAGTCCTGACTCTCTCATGGATCAGTCTTAATTATTTCTAAGAAGCCTTACAACCGTTGAGGAAGTAAGGCGTCTAAAAGAGAGTGTGTCAATGTCAATCAGTTAAGTATATTTTTTGAATACTTATTGAGAAAATCCACTAATTCACGAGAAGTCAGTTGTGTGAAATTAGCATTTTCTTCGTTGAGCATATCTTGGAAATTGTCCAAATTCAAACCATTTCTCTGCATCCTTCGTTTAGTGTCACCCTTTAACAGACAAGTGCAATTGCTTTCCATCTCAAGCTCATTCAGATATGCGTAATTTTCAGCATAATCCATAATACTTTGCTCACTAACCCATAAGGTTGGATGTTGCTCAAAATATTCAAATAAGACATCCATAACTTCCTCCAAAGTTCTGCAGTTTTTCAATAGCGGAAGAAATTGAGATTGCCCCTGTTCAATTGCTGACCTTGCTTCTTTTCTTATATAAGGCATTGTTGCAGCAATATTAATAGGTGCAGTCTTAAAGTTTTCTATTTTACGCGATAGACGAAGACGACCATTTTCAAGATATTTTTTGATAAATTCATCAGCCGTGAAATTGTCTATATTAATTTTCATATTAAACAATTTAAGCCCTCCACAATTGCAGAGGGCTGATTAAACTTCAGTTATCTATATTCTATGATATTGCCGTATTCATTGATGATGTTTTGTATTATAGGCCCCAATAAATGATTAGCCGGCAGAATTATTTTTGTAAGTTGATTGCCCTCACAACTCAACTCTCTCAATGCCGCATTCTTACTTAAGTCTAGAGAAGTAAGCTGATTGTCGTGGCAAGACAAATATCTCAATGCCGTATTCTTACTTAAGTCTAAAGAGGTAAGCTGATTGCTATTGCAAAACAAATATGTCAATGCCGTATTCTTACTTAAGTCTAGAGAAGTAAGCTGATCGTCGTGGCAAGACAAATATGTAAATACCGTATTCTTACTTAAGTCTAGAGATGCAAGCTGAGGATTGTTCCCGCAATACAAATGCTTCAATGCTATATTCTTACTGAAGTCTAGAGATGTAAGCTGAGTGCCGTAGCAAGCCAAATATTCCAATGCCATATTCTTGCTCAAATCAAGAGAAGTCAGTTGAGCCGGTGTTTCCTCCTCATAGAGATAAGTTAAGTGTGTCAATGCTGTGAAATACTTTATTTCAGGCATTTCCTTGATGTTGAATGATTCTTCTGCTTCATAATCATACAAATCAAGTCCTTTGACTTTCTGTGCCTCGTTGACAGAAATTTTGCCGTCTTTGTTGAGGTCCACATCCATCATATACGGGATCTCTTCATCTGTTTCTACATCATAGAGGTAAATCTCCTGTACGGTCAATAATGCCTTAAGAAAATTTGGGTCTTTGAACTCAATGATGTCATTTCCTGAGAGTTCCTTGCCGTCTTTCTCGCAAGACACGGCAACCATAGCCTGTCCCGTCCTGAAAAAAGTTTACCACAAACCGTAAACTTTTATGCAATCAAAA
>ERZ777011.1119-NODE-1119-length-32014-cov-6.154198_pt1 | contig 32014 bp, 24 predicted proteins | sample MGYA00374964_ERZ777011 | MGnify/ENA primary metagenome ERZ777011 (study PRJEB29310, sample SAMD00008975) | mouse gut metagenome | study: EMG produced TPA metagenomics assembly of the Metagenome analysis of fecal microbiota from mouse which was promoted...
AGATGCTGGACAGATATAAGGATATGGCGTGCAACTATGCACGTATGGAGAATGCCATTGCCGTACTGAGTGATTTGCGCACCAATGCAAGCTACATCTATTACGGCAAGTTCTCACGAATGCTTAAAATCGGCAAATGCGGGAAAGAAGGCAAAGTGCCTTCCATTTGGGAAGAAGAAATCTTCAGGCTCATCCATCCTGACGATTTGGCAAGCAAACACTTGCAAGAGCTTTGTTTTTTCCATTTTGTCAAATGCCGGCCGAAGAAGGAACGTGCCAATTATTATTTGACGAGCAAGCTCCGCATGACAAGCAGCACGCATGGTTATATACCCGTATTGCATCGGATGTTTTATGTTTATGCCCCCGCCAACGATACTTTGTGGCTGGCTCTATGCCTTTACAGTCCTTTATTGTTCGATATTCCTGCCCGATGTATGATAATCAATTCCACCAATGGCCAGATGATGGAACTGGATAAACAGAATAGCAACAAAATATTGTCCATCAGAGAAAAACAGGTCCTGAGCCTCATCGATAAAGGCTTGTCGAGCAAAGAAATAGCCGCCACGCTCCGCATCAGCATAAATACGGTCAGCCGGCATAGGCAGGAGATTTTAGGGAAGTTGCAGGTGAAAAACTCGATAGAAGCCTGTCGGATAGCAAAGGATTTGAAGTTGATATGATTTATATTATTGTGTTGGCATGACCGGATGACATTGCAGATGATGTGGCAGCTAAACCGCTATCGCGATTTTCCGCTGTTATCCTGATAATAACCGACAGAAAAATGCCGCTTGAAAATAAACTCAAGCGGCATTTTTCTGTCGGTTATACGGCCTGTGATACGGAGATTTTTTTTCTGCTATTCCCCTTGTGTGTATCCTTCGCAGGAGGAACTTTAGCGTTTTTTCAACTTAGTTTGTCATACTCTTCATCGGTGACGGGTTCCAGCCACTCATTGGAAGCGTTTTCGCCTGCAATCTCGAATGCAAGGTGCGCGAACCAACTATCGGCTGCCGCACCGTGCCAATGCTTCACGCCGGCAGGAATGTGGATGACCGTGCCGGGCAGAATCTCTACCGCCGGTTTGCCTTCTTCCTGATACCAGCCACGTCCGGCCACCCCGACAAGCATCTGACCACCGCCTTTCGTGGCTTTATGGATATGCCAGTTGTTGCGGCAGCGCGGCTCGAAAGTCACGTTGGAGATATTTATCTGCTCACGCGAAACAGGCGCGAGGTAACTGTTGCCGGTGAAATATCGCGCATACGCCGTGTTGGGCTCGCCGATGGGGAAAATCATTTCACGTTGGAAGGCTGCCTTGGCATCCTCGCCGGTCGTGTCTTCCGTCCACACGTCTTTGGCAAGGCGAAATGCCGCCCAAGCCTTCGGCCAACCTGCGTAAAAACCGATATGCGTGATGATTTCGGCGATTTCGGTGCGGGTGATGCCGTTGTTCTTCGCTGACAGCAAATGATATGTCAGCGAGCTGTCTGTGATACCTTGACTGATAAGAGAGGTAATCGTTACCAAGCTGCGGTCACGAAGACCGAGCTTGTCGGTGCGGCTCCATACCTCGCCGAAAAGGACGTCATCGTTGAGTTCCGCGAATTTGGGAGCGAACTCGCCTAACTGGTCGCGCCCTGCCGTCTGTACTATCTTTTCCTGTGCCATAACTTGAAGTGTCAGAATGCTGAATACTGAGATTAAAATGATTCTGTTCATGATTCTTTATTGAATGAAGTTATTGATCCGGTTTTCAGGGTTGAGCGGCGTCTGGTCAGCCAGCACCAGCGACTTGACCATATGCAGCGTTCCCTGCTTGTATTTCCGGAAGTGTTCCGAGGCGATGTGCTTCTCGTATGATTCACGGCTCGCATAGGTCTCGAGAATGGTTACCTTGCAGGGATTCTCCTTTTCGCTGACGGCGTACATCGTCAATACGCCCGGTTCGGTACGCAGGGAGACTTCGCCCACTTCGGTTGCGTATTTCATGTACTCTTCGAGGTGCTGCGGGTAAACCTCGATTTTCGACAGGCGTACGATACCGTCGGCGGTCATCGGCTCCTTGGCGCACATTCCCGGCTGCTTGTCCAGGTTCAGGCATTTGCCGAGATACTTTTTGAAGAACATGTCTATCTTGTCGAACGGAATCATATCAAGATTGTCATAGAGGTCGGTATGGTTCGCTCCGGGAACAATCATCAGTTCCTTGTTGTCGCCCTTCAGCTTCTTGAACGCATCCTCGCTGAAGTAGCGGGAGTGCGCTTTCTCTCCATGAACGAGCAGTACGGCACTGCGGATTTCATCGCTATAGGCAAGGATAGGCGCATTGAGAAACGCAAGATTGGACGTCTTGTTCCAGCCCAGACCGGAATTGATGGAACGGGGATGATAGCCGCGTTCGGTTTTGTAATAGTCGTAATAATCCTTCATGAACTGCGGCGCGTCGTCGGCAGGTTCCGGGTTCATCACGGTGCGGGGATAAGTACCCGTCCGATAGTCTTCCGTACGTTGGGCGCTCAGTTGGCGGCGCATCTCGTAGCGGGCGTCTGCATTGTCATTGGCATCGTAATAACCGTTTGCCGAACAGCGGCTGATGTCGTACATCGTGGAAGCCACCGTTGCCTTGATGCGTGTGTCACCCGCAGCCGCGTTGATGGCAAAACCACCCCAGCCGCAGATACCTACTATGCCGATACGTTCGGCATCCACGTCCGGATGTGTGGCAAGGTAATCCACCGCAGCCGAGAAGTCTTCGGTATTGATGTCCGGCGAAGCCACGCTGCGGGGCTCTCCGCTGCTTTCGCCCGTGAACGAGGGGTCGAAAGCAATCGTCAGGAATCCCCGTTCGGCAAGTGCCTGCGCGTACAGCCCCGCTGCCTGCTCCTTGACAGCCCCGAACGGCCCGCAGACGGCGATGGCGGGCAGCTTGCCGGAAGCGTCTTTCGGCACATACATGTCGGCAGCCAGCGTGATGCCGTAGCGGTTGGTAAATGTTACTTTGCCGTGGTTCACCTTGTCGCTCTGCGGAAAGGTCTTGTCCCACTCCTGTGTCAGATTCAATGTCTTCATATTGTCACTTGTTTTTTGGTTTGTCGCACTGTCCGTGCAGCCGGCAAACAGTCCTATTCCGAACAAGGCTGCAACGGCTGCGGTTTTCAGATTCGTTGTTTTCATGCTATTAACTGATAGTCTCTATTATTAGATGGTGATTTAACTTTACCGAAAGATGACGATTTAAAATTTGCTTATTACATCATTCGATGGATTTACCCGTTTCGTACGCACGCTCCAACGAAGGATGCCCTGCTGTCTCTCCCGGCTCGCTTACGCCTCCGGCAAAGACCGTCCCGGCAAGACGCGCTTTCCCGAAACAGTCTATCCAGCCTGTCAGTCCGGAGACGGCACGGTCCGGCACATGCGCTTCATCCTCGGCAGCGCTGGTCAGCATATAAATGTCCCGGAAACGATAGTCGGACGGGTAAAGGGGATTCGCCCGGTCGAGCAGGGTCTTGAGCTGGCCGCACATTTCATAATAATAGATGGGCGTAGCGAACGCGATGACATCGGCATCGTGCATTTTCCCTACGATGGCAGGCGCGTCGTCGTTGATGACACAACGCCCTGTCTTCTGGCAGGCAAGGCATCCCTTGCAGAAGCGGATATCCTTCTCTCTGAGCGTTACCTTTTCGACCTCGTTGCCCGCATCGGCGGCTCCACGGGCAAACTCATCGGCCAATGCGTCCGAATTACTCCTTGAACGCAGGCTTGACGATATGACCAATACTTTTTTCATTGTTCTGTTTCTATTCATTTCTTTTTATGTTTCCTGTTTCGGCGGCAAAGTTAAAGAGAAAGCCCCACAGCGGAATTGCTGTGAGGCTCAAATAAGATTTCCCAAAGGGTCAATACGGCGGTCTTCGTTTTAAGGGAACGCGGCAGTCGGCGATATGCCGTACTGCTTCTTGAAAGCGGTGGAGAAGTGCGACGGATTCTTGAATCCCACCTCGGCATAGACATCCACCACCTTCCTGCCGCCCTCCTTCAGTTTGGCGTAGGCCACCTCGAGCCGCTTCCGTATCAGCCATTTCTCGGGCGTCAGGTCGCTGATTTTCCTGAAGTCGCGCTTGAACGTGGCAAGGCTGCGTCCCGTGTAGTGCGCCATTTCTTCCATCGTGAACTCGTACATGTAGTTCTCGTTCATGAACTCCATGATGTCTATCTTCCACGGCTCGTTGAAGTCGAAGAGGGCCGGGGCAAAGCGCTTGTCGATATGCAGCAAGGCGAGCAGCCCCTCCTGAAGTTTCAGGTTCATGAAATCGTCGTTGGGTTTCACGTCCGGGTCGAAGTAAGGGGTCATGGAGGCGAACAGGCTGGCGAGCTCTACCGTCTTGGGCAGCTTGATTACGCCGGGGCCGGGCTTGGGGGTGTCTGCGGGAACGGTGCGCGGCCCCAGCCTGCCGTACATTTCCCGCAAGAAACGGCGCGTGAACATCAGGAAGATGCCGCAGTAGCGTTCGCCGTCCTTCGTCCTTTTGTACATCGTGATGTGATGGTCGCGCGGAATGAAGACGCATTCGCCTTTCCCCACATGAATCCGTCCGGTCCCGTTGTCGAGAATCATCTCGCCCGAGTAGACATAGTTGATGGCATATTCGCGGGAACGGTGCGTGCACCCGCCGAGGTCGTCGTAGTAGAAGCTGTAGAATACGTCATTGTAATTGAATATGAGCTTCAACGGGCCCGATTGTTCGTCTTTCATAATGCTCCGGTTTTATTTCACGTGTGCAAATATAACGAAATACGCTCATTGCCCTGCGGCTCACATCCGTGTTTTTTCGTTGCGGCGCATATTTCACGGGGTTCAACGCCACGCTCCGCACCGGCATGAACCGGACAGCAGGTGCATCCTCTCCTTCACGTCGATTTCCTTCTGCCTGGGCAGAAAGGCGTTTTCGGCGGGATAGCCCATCGTAAGCAGGCAGATGAACTCGTAGCCTTCGGGAGCGCCTACGATTTCCTTGATTCTTCCGGCTTCGTCGGCAACGGGGATGTGGAACACCGTCCCCAGTCCCTCGGCGGTGGCGGCGAGCAGCATGTTCTCCAGCGCGCACCATGCCGAGGCGAAGTAGTTGAGCGAACTTTGCTCCTTGGGACGGAGCAGCGGGCTTTGCCTCTGACGGAAGAACGGAATAATAAGCAGCCCGCTCTGCATCAGCATACGCTGCTGCTTGGGCAGGGCGTCGGCAAACATGTCCATCTTGTCCTTGTCGCCCGATTCGTCCGCTTCGTGCACCAGATTTTTGAACGCTTCCATGTTTTTGGCAAGCGGGGCGATTACCCGGGCGATGTTTTCGCGTCCGCGCACCACGATGAATTCGAGCTGGTGCAGGTGGTCGTTGGTCGGTGCCTTGAATGCCGCGCCGATCACTCTTTCAAGGATTTCATCACTCACTTCACGGTCGGAGTAGTCGCGGTAGGTGCGGCGTTTCTCCAATGCTTCGTACAATTCCATGACAATACGTTTTTAGGTTATGTTTCTTGTTTACGGCTGCAAAGTTATGCCGCTTTGTTGTCCTGCATTTGTTTTATCATCTTGAATACTTGTCGTATATTTGCAGCCGTACAAATCAAAGCGATTGTTCATGGAAGATACAGCCATACCCTACGAACTGCCCGAAGCGGAGAACCATTCGTTTTTCTTCATCGACCAGCGGGTGGAGCCGCGCCTCGAAGCCAAGCTCCACCGGCATGACGCGTGGGAACTGTACCATGTGCTTCACGGACGGGGCAACCGGATGGCGGGAGATACGCTGCAACCCTTCGAAGCGGGCGACGTGGCGTTGATTCCGCCCTCGATGCTCCACCGCTGGGAATACGCCGCTGGCAGTGCCGACGAGAACGGCTGCGTCCGCTACCTGATGGTGGCTTTCAGCCATTCGTTGGTGAAGCGGTGCATGGAAGTGTTTCCCGAGCTGCGCAACAGGCTGTCGGGCGTGATGTTTCCGGCAGACGCGTTGAAGTTCGGGCCGGAGAGTTCGCGGATCGTCCGCAAGGCGCTGTCCGAAATGAACGGCATGGACGAACTGGGACGTTTGAGCGCGATGCTCCGTCTGCTGCCGGTCATTTTCACCTCGTCCGACCACACATTTGCCGGCAGGCCGGTGCACATCGAACGCGACGTGCGGCGCATGCAGCAGATTTGCGCATACGTGATGAAGCACTACGTCCACCCCATCGCGCTGGACGACATCGCGGCGGAAGTGGGGATGAACCGTTCGGCGTTCTGCTCTTATTTCAGGCGGTGCAAGGGAATGACGTTTTCGCAGTTCGTCACGCAATACCGCCTGAACACGGCTTGCGAGCTGCTGAGGCACTCGCCCAAGGGGGTGTCGGAGATTTGCTATGCGGTGGGGTTCAACGACCTGCCGCATTTCGTGCGGGTGTTTACGGGCGCAATGGGGATGTCGCCCTCCAAATACAGGAAACGGTGCGGGGAAGCGGGTGCCTGACGTGTCTTCCCCGAAGCGCCCGCGCCGCACACCGTTCCCGTCAGATATCCGCCTTGTGGCAGATTACGACAGCCCGCACGCCCGCTTCCGGGTATTTGTCCCGGTAATAATCCGTCAGGTCCTTGTACAGCCACAGCCGGACCGACTCGCGAGCGGGAGAACGCGAGCCGGCTCGCCTGCCGACAAGCACGTCATACCGCTCCGCATCGCCTTCCGCGCCGGCATCCCTCAGGAAGTCCCATTGCATATACTCCAATACCTCGCCTTCGGGGGGAAGGAGCCTGCGGCAGGCTTCGGGAAATTCCCCGTACTCCTTCCTTTCGCTCCTGAGGACGCCTTGCGCCGCCACGTTCTTCTCCGCGTCCAGCAAGAACCAGTGTTTGAATCCCGGGGCGATGTAGCGGCGCAGCCCTTCAGGAGAGAGAGCGGAGCCGGACTCGAGGTCGTCCGCGATCTCCTCTTCCCGGTCCGCATCCACGGCGTGCCGGAACTCCGCGTTCAGGCAGACGCAGGATTGCTCGTAGTACCAGCCGGGGATGAAGTTGAGAGGCACGCCGCACGAGCTTTTCTCCTCCTTCGAAATCACCTCCAGCAGTTCATGCTCCGTCCACGCCGGATCGCCCATGCGGTAATCCAGGTAGCTCGTTTCACTGACGCGGATTTCGTACTCGTAGCCGGGCTCGTAGTCGAAGCCGGCGATCGCCGCGAGGGATTCCCATTGCGCGGAAGACTCTTTCCTGACGGCGTAGACCTGCGTCAGCAGGCTGCCGCCCGAGGGAGCCATGCCGAGGCGTTTCTCGGATGCCACCGTAAGGACGTATTCCTTGTGGCCGGTGATTTTCCTTTCTTCCGTTTCATCGTTGCCGCAACCGCCCAAGGCGGCGGTGCAAAGGAATAGCAGAAGCATTCCCAAAAGATTTCTTGTTTTCATATTGGCAGTACATTGTAGATTGTATCTTCGGATTGCGCCCTCACGCCGTGCGCCGGCACGAGGACGGGGACAAAGATAAGGTGGAATTTTCCTGATGAAAGCGGCAACCGCCCCGGAATATCGCCGTGCGGCGTGATTTCTAAACCTATGTTTATTCCTTGCCGCCGAAACTCTGCCTGTGCCTGATGCGGCTCATGTGCACGGGGGTTATCCTGAGGTAGGACGCTATTTCCTTCAGCGGCACCATCTGCAGGATTTGCGGGCATCTTTTCAGGAGCAGGAGGTAGCGCTCTTCGGGGGTGTGCCTGAAAAAGTCCAGGTAGCGCGAGTAGGACTGGAAAAACAGTTGTTCGGCGGCGGTGCGCGCCATCCGCTGGCTCTCCTTGTCCTTGTCGAACTCTTGCGACAGGAATGCGGCAGGGCAGATGTGGATGTCGCACGGGGTTATGGTCTGCATGTTCACTTCGGACTTCATGTGGTACAGGCAGGCGGGATAGTCGGCCAGAAACTCGCCGGCGAAGGAGAATCCCACGTTATACGCCTTGCCTTCCGTGCGGTTGGTGCATGTGTACCTGACCACGCCCGACACGATGTACCCGAAGAAGGGGCCTACCTCTCCCTCCCGCAAAAGGAACTCGTTTCTCTTGTAACGACGCAGTTCGCCATGCCGCAGGCACAGTTCCTTGAAGAAGTCCGCGTCTATGCTGCTCATGTATGGGTTGAAGTCTTCCATTCGACAGTTTACAATTTACATCCTTCCGCATTAATGGAACTTTCTTGATGTGGCAAAAGTACAAGAAAATCTACAGGTCCGATGATTTGTTTCTTACGCCGGATAAATAGAGCCGGCAACCGGTTTCCCCATGCGCATTGCTTTACGCTCCCTAACCCTATGTGTTACGAGTGCTAACGCATAGGGTTACGAATTTCTACACTCCGGCTCGGAAATACCTACTTGAAGAAGAATCTGAAAATATCATTTCCATTCGCATAAATCAATAAAGCGAACAACAAGACCATTCCAGCAATCTGTGCATATTCGAGGAATTTGTCACTCGGTTTGCGGCGCGCAATCACTTCGTAGAGAAGGAACATCACATGACCGCCATCCAAAGCAGGAATCGGCAATATGTTCATGAAGGCAAGGATGATGGAAAGGAAAGCCGTTTTCATCCAAAACGACTGCCAATTCCATTCTGACGGGAACAAGTTTCCGATCGTACCGAAACCGCCCAAACTGGAAGCGCCTTCTTTCGTAAAGACATATTTCATATCGCTGATATAACCTTTCAGCGTATTCACCCCCAACATGATCCCAGCCGGGAAAGACTCAAAAAAGCCATACGTGCGAGTCACCATACGATACAGTTCAAACGGGGAATAATAGAAAAAGCCCATCCGGCCATCCGCTGTCGTGTGCAGAACGACCTCCTGGCGATCGCCTCCACGAGAAATACCCACTGTCAAATCCTGATCCTTGTGTTCTGCCAATATTTCAGCGACATCATAATAGGTTGGCGTAGCTATTCCGTTGACAGACTTGATCGTGTCTCCCGGCTGTAACCCGGCATCCGTAGCAGGCGATTCACCACTTTCCGTCTTACCCAATTCACGTACGACCATCGGGAAACGGTAGGAAGCAAACCCTTTCTTATCCCGCATAACACGCTGTGCCATATCTTCGGGGATGGGAATGACCGTTTCAACACCGTCACGCAGAACCGTAACGGTTCGTGCATTGAGGACATAACGGAAACAATCTTCACCGAAACGCTCCAACTCCGTATCGTCCGCTCTCAACAATATATCACCATCCTGAAATCCTACGTTATGGAAAGTTTCACTATAGTCCATACCAGCCTTCACATTCTTCAACGGCAGATACGTATCGCCCCAAGTGAACAATACCATCGAATAAATAAACAGTGCCAACAAAAAGTTGAACAGCACACCGGCAATCATGATCATCAGCCGTTGCCCGGCAGGCTTGGAACGAAATTCGTATGGCTTCGGCGGCTGTGCCATCGCCTCCTTGTCCATGCTCTCGTCTATCATACCGGAAATCTTGCAATACCCCCCCAAAGGAAGCCAGCCGATACCGTATTCCGTATCGCTGTTTTTAGGTTTGAATTTGAAAATTGAAAACCACGGGTCAAAGAAAAGGTAGAATTTTTCCACCCGGACCTTAAAGATACGGGCAAAGATAAAATGCCCGAACTCGTGGACCAACACCAATATCGATAAGCTCAGGATGAGCTGTAACGCCTTAACTAAAAATGTCTCCATCTATCTGTGTCTAAATTTATATACGTTTTAAAATAATCCGGCCGCAATATGTCGTGCTTCCGCATCTGTCGCCACATAATCTTCGTAGGAGGGAACAGGAATGAAGGCGGCTTTTGCCATAGTTTTTTCGATCACGTCACTCATCTGCAAAAAGCCGATCTCGTCACGCAGGAAAGCGGCCACCACCACTTCGTTAACCGCATTCAGGATACAAGGCATATTCCCGCCTTTCCGAACCGCTTCGAATGCGAACGCCAAGTTACGGAAACGTTCCATATCCGGTTCCTCGAAAGTAAGCATTGCATATCGGGCGAAATCCAGACGGGGAGCCTTGCTGTACAACCGCTTGGGATAAGAGAAAGCATAACTGATCGGAAGTTTCATGTCGGGAATCCCCAACTGGGCGATCACCGCACCGTCTTCGAACTGGACCATCGAATGGATCACCGACTGCGGATGCACCACGACTTGTATCTGTTCCGGTGTAAGCCCGAACAGCCACTTCGCCTCGATCATCTCAAACCCCTTGTTCATCATCGACGCCGAATCGATTGTGATCTTCGCTCCCATGCTCCAGTTAGGATGCTTCAATGCCTGTGCCTTGGTCACGGTAGCCAGTTCCTCCATCGTTTTGGTGCGGAAAGGACCGCCGGAAGCCGTCAGCAATATCTTTTCCACCGGATTCTCCCACTCTCCCGCTAAACACTGGAAAATGGCAGAATGTTCAGAGTCGACGGGTAAGATAGGCACTTTGTGCTCAACGGCGAGAGCCGTGATCAGTTCGCCTGCCACCACCAATGTCTCCTTATTTGCCAGTGCGATCGCCTTACCGGCTTTGATCGCTGCAATCGTCGGTTTCAATCCTGCATATCCCACCATCGCCGTCAGTACCATGTCGATCGGTTCCGATTGCACGACCTGAGTAATGGCATCCGAACCTGCCCATACCTTGATAGGAAGGTCTTCCAAGGCCTCTTTTAATTCGGGATATTTCTGTTCGTTGGCGATTACCACCACTTCAGGCATATACTTACGAGCCTGGTTGATCAGCAGATCCACCTGATTATTGGCGGTAAGGGCATACACTTCAAAAAGGTCGGGATGTTCGCTGACTACCTCCAAAGCCTGCGTTCCGATGGAACCCGTAGAGCCTAATATAGCCAAGTTTCTTTTCATGCGTATTAAAATGCTATATATTCTTCGGGATTGACCGGACCGCCTTTATACCACAACTCGAAATGGAGATGCGGACCGGTCGACAGTTTCCCCGTATTGCCTACCAAAGCAATGGCCTCGCCCGCTACGACACGGTCGCCCACCTCTTTCAGCAATAATTCATTATGTTTGTAAATCGATAAAAAGCCATTCTTATGCTGCACCTGTATCACATTCCCAAAGTTCGGATCAAAGCCGGCAAAGACCACCGTACCATCCAATGTCGCCAATACGCTTTCCTTCGGGGCGGCAACCAAGTCCACGCCATAATGCCGCATATTGGCATCATAATGGGAAGAAACGACACCATTCACCGGTTTGTAGAAAAATACGCCGTCGGTCGGGACCGGATTCGGGTCCAGGACTGCCAAGTTATATTTCTCCGCTTCTTCAAAATCCTTCACAAATTTCTTTTCCTCCTTCGTTTGCGGAATCTCATAGTCAGGATTCACTCGCGCCAGCGAATCGATCTGGCGAATCGAATCGACCGGCATCGTCCCCGACAGGATACCCGCCACATTGTTCAGATAAAGGGAGTGTATCTGGATCATCCTTTCCAACGAATCGGCACGCAGGGCATTTTGCATGATTTCCTTACGGACTTCCACATCCAAATAACCCGGCAGGTAGTTTCGTATCGGTGTCTTGATAATGATAAAGGCAGTAAAAGCGATCAGCAGAAAGGCAAACAAGCCCAACATGGCAAACGCTGAAAGCTGTGACAACCGGAACGACCATACTTCTTCCAATGTTCCCTCGTTGAAAAAAGAGAGTTTGTATTTAAACCGAATCCGATGCCAGAATGATTTTTTATTTGTTCGTCTTTGCTTTTGTGCCATGTGTATTCTCAATTTCATAAATCCAGCAGACCTTCCGGAACGGAAACGATCAACTTTTTATTCTCATGATCAGCAGACAGGATCAACTCCTCGGCGGCAGGCAACAACAGCTCTTCGCCGTCATGATCAATCTGCAAAAGGACATTGATGGTCGATTCGTCGACATCTGTAATCTCGCCGATTTCGCCATGACGCTCGTCTATGACCCGGTAACCGATAAAACCGTCCCATGTCATATCTCCCACCAAGTCGCCCTCGTCCACTTCATCGAGCGAATAAAAGACTTCGCGGTTAGAAAATTCACGGGCCGCTTTTTCGTCATCCACATTCTTCAACTTCAAAAGGATAACGGTATCCGTCTTATAGCGGTACTCCTCGATGAAAAAAGGAACCAGAATCCCGTCCATCTCGCATAGGATATACGGGTCCTCCGAATTGTCAAAAACGTCGCTGTTCGTAACCAGCGCGATCTCTCCTTTTATGCCATGAGGTTTGGCAAACTGGCCTATCTTGAAAACATGTTCTTTCTTTATCATGACAAGAATGTTTAAAGTCGGGTAATACGAGCCCCGATGCTGTTCAACCGTTTGTCAATATTCTGATATCCGCGATCTATCTGGTCGATATTATGGATATGGCTGGTTCCTTCGGCACTCATCGCCGCGATCAGCAAGGCAATGCCGGCACGGATATCCGGAGATACCATATTGGAACCGCGCAGTTTGAAACGATTGCCCAACCCGATCACAGTCGCCCTGTGCGGATCGCAAAGAATGATCTGTGCTCCCATGTCGATCAACTTGTCGACAAAGAAAAGGCGGCTCTCGAACATCTTCTGATGGATCAGCACACTGCCGACAGCCTGTGTCGCCACAACGAGAAAGACACTCAACAAGTCTGGCGTCAATCCCGGCCAAGGCGCATCGGCAATCGTCATGATAGACCCGTCGATAAACGTCTCTATCTGATAAGATTCGTGTGTCGGGATATGAATATCGTCACCGATCTGTTCAACCGTAATTCCCAAACGGCGGAATGAATCGGGAATAATTCCCAACATATCATAGCCTGTATTTTTGATTATGATGTCGGAACCCGTCATAGCGGCCATTCCGATAAAACTGCCAACCTCGATCATATCGGGCAGGATCGTATGTGTAGTACCACCCAACACCTCAACCCCTTCTATTGTCAGCAGATTGGAACCTACTCCCGAGATACGGGCCCCCATGCGGTTCAGCATAGAGGAGAGTTGTTGCAGATAAGGCTCACAGGCAGCATTATAAATCGTTGTCTTTCCTTCCGCAAGGACCGCAGCCATCAGGATATTGGCCGTACCGGTCACCGAGGCCTCATCGAGCAGCATATAAGCCCCCTTCAATTTCTTCGCCTCTATTTCATAGATCTGTCTATCAGGAGAATAACTAAAACAAGCTCCCAACTTCTGAATACCGACAAAGTGAGTATCCAAACGACGTCGCCCGATCTTATCCCCCCCCGGCTTTGGGATCAACGCCTTGCCGAAACGGGCCACCAACGGACCGACAATCATCACCGACCCGCGCAGAGAACCGCTCTTGCGCAAAAACTCGTCCGTCTCAAGATAATTCAAATCGACAGCATCGGCCTGGAAAATATATGTATCGGCAGAAGGATGTTCCACCTTCACCTGCATGTCGCGCAGAAGTTGTATCAGGTTATTCACATCCAAGATGTCCGGTACATTATGGATTGTCACTTTTTCCGGCGTAAGCAAAGTCGCACAAATAACCTGCAAAGCTTCATTCTTTGCACCCTGCGGAACAATCTCACCGGACAACCGGTAGCCGCCTTCTATGACAAATGAGCTCATCGGCCTTTACGTGAATAGTTTTTCTTATTATTCATATTATTACGTGCAAGAATGTCACGGCTTTCTGCCAACTTATGCACCTCTTCATCCAAAACGATCCGGCCTTCCGAAAGTTCGTCAAGGTCTTTGAAAATCTTCCGGTCGTCTACGGATTCCTTGTTCCAGGTCAGGAATGACTTCTTCATTTGGGTAGCCAGCAATTTGATCAGCAGATCCTTTTCCACACCCGGCTCGAACCCTGTCGCTTTTTGGATCATTTTCTCAAGTGTCTTGCCGTAATGGCGGTAGCGTATCCGAGAATTATTATAAGGTATGCGCGGAGGACGTGAGTAAAGGTCTTCCTTCTTTACGATCTCGTACGGATAATCGATATCCAACTTGAAGTCGGCCATAATAGCCAAGTGATCCCAAAGAATATGCTTGAAGTCGTTTACATCGCGTAAATGGGGAAACATGTTTCCCATGATGTTGATTATTGTGTCTGCACAGCGTTTACGTTCCTCCCTGTCCTGAATGGTAATGCAATAGTCCACCATATTCTGTATATTGCGTCCATATTCGGGCATAACCAATTTTTTTTCCTCTGTATTATATTTCATTACAATTCTGTTTATCCGGCAAAGTTACAGATTATAATTGATTTAAACAATACGATTCCAACTCCGATCAGGGCAACCGCACCAAAAATTGCTATCCGGAACCACTTCTCTTCTTCTATGAAAATTTCGCAAACCAACCATCATACTATCACATCTGGCTGTTAACTCCTGTTTCACAATGTATTAATGCATGATAGTTGCTGTTTTCTACTATCATGCATCTATCATGTTTTTTACATGATTGTTTATTTATATGGTTGATAATATGCCGTTTATGTTTACATGGACAAAAATAGCCATCGGCGAAAAAGATGCAAAAACAGGGCATAAAAGTACCTCCAACATAACAGATAAACATCCACGCAGACCCGTAAAGGTCTCGCACAGACCCGGGTCTGCACCTCTCCCGCGCCCAGGCCTTCGTAGTGGGTACACCCGGATCCCAAGCGACTTTGCAAGCTGTTTTTGACAAAAGAAAAACCTGTCTTGATGAAAAAAGAAGCCGTTTTAACAGTTTTTGCACCTGTTCCCGGACGGTCTCTGTTTTTATCGTATGATTGATACACAGGATATTATCGTTTTACACCATGATGGTTATCGGCAGTCCTTTCATTAGTAATCACAGGCCAAGGGAACGCACATGAGTCACGGCATCCGGACGATTGTGTGAAAGAAACATAAGTATCTTGCTTTCCCCAAAAAAGAAGTTGTTTTTCTTCCTCCTTCATCTCTTATTCACTATTTGCTCTATTTTCAATCGAACAAAAAGCGAATAAGAGAACGAAGAAGAAATCTGCCCCTTAATTTTCCGATTCCGGTGCCTTGCTGAAAATAGCATGGATACGTTTCATGTCGAACTTAGGAGTACGGTCGTAATAATAAATACCGTTCTGTTCCTGTTCCACATCCGTCAGCTGCGTATAGCAATATCCCCAAATATCATTTGAGAGAGATAGTACGGCATCCACCTGTCCCTCCAGGCGAGCATAGAACTCTTCCAACGAACGCGGAGGTTCGCCATAGCCCCAAGAGGTATTTTGAGCACTCTCCATCTGTTGCGCCGGATTCCATTTGATACCACCAAACTCATCGACCAAATAAGGCATATCCTTCTTATATTCCGGAAAACGATATTGATCCGTATATTTCAAACCATTAAAACCAATATTTTTCGGCATCAGTTGGATCTCCCATTTCGGAGTCACGAATAACTTGCCATCATTGTACAATTGCTTCTTCAACTCCGCCGGATTTTGTTCATAATTATGAACAGTCCAAATATCTGTCGCAACATGCACACCGCCGCTCGTACCGTGGAAAGGACGTGTCGGGTCGATCATTTTTGTCAGATTATAGAGGTCGTGCATCAGGCGCGGATACTGTATGCGGTCCGGCCAGAACTCCTCGTTGGTCGGCGTCCAGATCAGAAGGGACGGATGGTTACGGTCGCGCTGCACGATTTCACACCATTCGGTAATGAAATTGCGAGCCGTCTCCGTATCGTTACAATCCATCCCCCAGCTGGAGGCTTCCCCCCAAGTCAGATAACCCATCTTATCCGCCCAATAATAGAAACGTTCTTCGAAAACCTTCTGATGCAGGCGAGCTCCATTGAAACCGGCCTCCATTGAAAGTTCGATATCCCGTTTCAGCGCCTCGTCACTCGGAGCCGTCCAGATGCCGTCGGGATAGAAACCCTGGTCAAGCACCAGACGCTGGTAGTAAGGCTTATTGTTCAGATAAATCTTATTGCCTTCGATATGCACCTTGCGCATACCGGCATAACCATTGACCTCATCAACTATGTTTCCATTCTTATCCAGCACCTTGTACTCCAAATCGTAGAGGAAAGGACTTTCCGGGCTCCAGGTCTTCATTTTCTTGACCGGAAGAACCACGGAAGACAGAGAGCTTGCCGAAACCGTCCGGCTGGCAACAACCTTGCCGTTGTCTTTCAGCGTCACCTCCAATTTTCCACCTGCTTCCTTATAGAAACGGGGACGGACAACCAGTTGCTGCTGGTCAATATCCGTCAGAACCTGAACCGACTGCAATCCTTCCGGATGGACCGCTTCCATCCAGACCGTCTGCCAGATACCGGTCGTACGGGTGTAGTTACAACCATAAGAGGCGTATTGCAGATTCTGTTTGCCGGTCGCTTGTTTGGCTCCGCGCACGTCGCTCTCCACATAAACGACCAGACTATGTGTCTGGCCCGGCTTTACCAGAGAAGTAATATCCACGGCAAACGAAGAAGTTCCGCCGAAATGACGGTTGGCCAGAACACCGTCGATATAGACTTCCGACTTATAGTAGACCGCACCGAAATTAAGCAGAATGTTCTTTCCGTTCCATTCCTGCGGGATCGTGATCGGACGCTGATACCAGAAATGGTTGATAAAGTCCGTATATCCTATGCCGGACAATTTACTTTCCGGACAGAAGGGAACAGTAATCTTCTTGTCAAAGCCGTTCGATTTATAGAACTCACGTTCCATCCCCGAACCGCCGAAATCAAACGAGCAGGTCCACTCCCCATTCAGGTTGACCCAACCCGCCCGCTCGAACTGCGGACGGGGATATTCTGGACGCGGCATGGACCAGACAGCGGCCACGCACAGAAAAAGAGATAAAAAAGCTATGCTAATCCGTTTCATGCTTTTACTTTAATTCGTTAATAACCGATTGATTGGCTTTCTTTACGGCAGCTTCGTCGATCTTGATCACCTTACGGTCGTAGGTCATCAAGCCGTTTACCTCACCTTCCACATCGGTTGTCTGTGTGTAGACAGCGGCAGAGAAACCACGTTTCACATAGTCTTTCAGGATATTGGCATATTTCACATATTCAGCCGTCACTTCATCGCCGTTCTTAAACTGCACATATCCCCAGTTGCGTTTGTTCCACCACAAATGGTTTTCTACCGGAAGACCGATTCCGCCGTATTCGCCCAACACATTCACACGTTTCGGATCGAACAGGAACATATCGGGAGCCGGATAGTTATGCAAATCCAAAATATCGCCGCAAGGACGATGGTTACCGCCGCTTGCCGGGTTCACCAGACGGGAAGGATCGTAAGTTTTTGTCCATTCGGCCGCTTTTTCCGTTTCAAATTGTCCCCATGCCTCGTTAAAAGGAACCCAAACGACAACGGAAGGATTGGAGATGCAAAGATCCATGATCTCCTTCCATTCGCGGTAATAGTTAGCTTTGGATTCAGGCGTACGCTCATTGTCTTTTCCACCGTTATACACATGGTGATCCCAAATATAAGAGCCATGATCGCCACTCGGCATATCCTGCCATACCAAGATACCTTCCTTATCGCAATGATAATACCAGCGTGCCGGTTCCACTTTTACGTGCTTACGGATCATATTGAAGCCCCAGTCTTTCGTTTTCTTGATGTCGAACAACAACGCTTCATCTGTCGGAGCTGTGTAAAGCCCGTCAGGCCACCATCCCTGGTCCAGCGGACCGAACTGGAATAAATCCTGATTGTTCAACTGCATGCGCATAATACCGGCGGCATCACGTTTGGAAGAAATCTTGCGGAAAGCCGTATATGATTTTACTTCATCCAGCACCTTTCCGTCTTTCGACAAAGAAACCGTCATATCATACAGATACGGATTAGACGGGCTCCAGAGTGTCGGATTCTGTACGGACAAGCGCAATTCCTTTCCCTGAACGCCTTTTGCGGAAGCTACCACCTGGCCTTTGTCCAACAACTTCACGGTTACGATACCGGAATTACAGTCGCAAGAAGTTCCAACCGTCACATTCAACGTGTTATTGTCGATATTGGGAATAGACTTTACGGAAGTCACATGTGCAGCAGCTACCGGTTCCAACCAAACAGTCTGCCAGATACCGGTCACAGGCGTGTACCAGATGCCATGAGGATCGGCAATCTGTTTACCGCGCGGTTGATACCCTTTATCACTCGGGTCCCAAACGCGGACAACCAGTTTCTGGTTGCTCTTTCCCGTCAGATACGGAGTGATGTTGAAAGAGAACGGGGTGAAGCCGCCCTTATGGGAGCCAATCAGTATATCGTTGACAAACACGTCCGCTTTCCAGTCCACCGCACCAAAATTCAATACGATATCTTTATTTTTCCAGGCTGAAGGAACAGAGAAAGTACGCTTATACCATAATTCGTTTTTTTCGCCTACTTCTTTCTGTACGCCTGAAAGAGAGGATTCGACAGCAAAAGGAACCAAAATCTTGCCATCGAATGTTGCAGGTTCCACCTCGCCAACCGGTTTGATCGCATATTCCCACTCTCCGTTCAGGTTCTGCCAATCGCCACGTTCCAATTGAGGACGGGGATATTCGGGAAGGACATCCTCCGGATTCACCTGTTCCGCCCAAGGTGTCTTGATCTTATCTCCCACCGGTTTCCATTGAGCCTGTACGCCCAAGGTCAGTGCCAATGCACAACATACTAATAAGGTCTTTTTCATGATTATTGATAAATTAATAAATTATGAATTAATTACTTTTTTCCATTTCCTTCTCCAACATCTTCATAAAGAATCCACCCACAACGGAACGCGCACGCATATTGATGGATTTACCATCGGCAGCCTCATACCAGTCTGTCAAAGGAACACGCGGCCCCGTCTCATCCACATACTTACATACAGGTTCCACCAAGCGTTCGAAATCTTCCCGTGTATCGGCCAGACAGGCAGTCCACAAAATCCAATCCACCTTGGTATAAGTCTTCCTACTGTCAAGAGGAAGCCCGAACGATTGCTGTTTCTTCAGGTAATAGGCCACCTCCTTCCGGGCAATCCGTTCAGGAAAAACCGTTGTTTGCCACACCTTGTCCCAAACCAAATTATACTTCTGGCTCCACGACCCTCCCTTATCGAACGTCAGCCGGAAATGATCTCCGTCGTCGGCCATCCGTTCCCATGCCTCCGCCATCTCGCGAGCAGCGGCAAGATACCGGACGGCTTGCTCCTCGTCTCCCAACATCTCGGCAAGCTTTCCATATCCGGCAATCCCCATGATCGCCTTAACCGAAAGGTTCGCATTACGGGCCAAATGTCCGGCAAAATCATCCGTGCACAATTGGTTTTCCGGATCAAGCCCCTCTTTTAACAGATAATCGGCCCACACACCCAATGTCTCCCAGTGCTTGCGGGCATACTCCGCATTACCTTCGCGCAATGCGATCGCAGCGGTCAGAATCAACATATTGCCACATTCCTCCACCGGCATATCATAAGGATAGGTCTGCCCGTTGGCATGGGGGTAAGTTCCGACATCATGGGCGGCAAAAGGCTTGTTCCATTGTCCGCTTTCACTATAATAGAAAATAGGATTCAACATTCCTTTCAGCAAATCCGGATTATAAAGCAAGAACAAGGGGGCGGACGGATACGTCACATCGACCGTACCGATCGAGCCATTGCTGAAATTCTCTTTGGAGAGGAATAGCAAGTTTCCGTCTTTGTCTTCCACCAGCTTATGTGCCGCAACGGCCTGCCGGTAAGCCAATGCACACAAATCGGCATATCTTTTTCCGCCAGCCAATTCGGCGTCTTCCATCAAACGATCGTCGAAATCCTGGCAACGTTTCATGAGCGAACGATATTCTTTGGCCGACTCTTCAAACGCCTGACGGATATTTTTCTTCCCATTATGCTTCCAATATGCCATCCGGTTATCCTTGAAATACTGGATCGCATACAAATCATCATACCCTACCATCAGGAAACCGGACTTCGGAGAAGAAGAAACCGCCTCCAAAGTATGGCTGTAAACAAGCTGTTTCCGATCGCCAATCTCCATTTCCGTCTTTTTTTCCACTTGCGCCGCCAGGTAAAAATAGCCCCAGTCGATGCGAACATCATCCCCTTTGCGTGCCAAGACAGCCTGCTCCGCCGTCCCCGTCTTCAAATAGGATATGCCGTTTTCCTCCTCCTTGCCAAAGACAACCGTCTGATCCTCCGTATTGACGGCCAAATTAGAATAGGCCTCGACATTTACCCGCACCTCATGCTTTTTTTGATCTGTCGAACGAACCTGCCAAGAGATAAAATTGACCGGCGTGGACATCCGGTCCAGATCATCCAGCAATAACGGAGCCGTAAAAACGATGTCGAGCAAAACCGGCCCGCATTCGAACATGTAATAGGTTTGAGTAGGAAGGATATTCACGGACAACTGCCGGGCGGCAGTTTCAAAACGAACCGGAAACACCTTTCCCGGAATCTCCTTTCCCATGAAACGATAAGAAACACCGTCCACATCCACTACTCCCAGCAAGGCCTGTTCCTTACCGGTCCAATGGCGGGTTACATCCGCATTCAGCTCATCAGCAAACGACCAGACACTGGTATAAGGATCGACAGAAATAAGCGGGTATGAAGGAGCGCGCAACGCGTTCCTTTTATCCGGCTCGAACAAACTCCCTGAACCGCAGGATACGTTTAACAGTATCCCTTGACAACAAACCAATAGTATCAGAAAGGCCTTCTTCATTTCTAATAAATATATATATAATTAAACACAAACCGACTTGATTAAGAAATCATGTGCAAAGATACGTTTTCGCCTTCCATCACATTTTCAATCATCAATCATTTGCTTTCAAAATTCAATCAAAACCACATAAAATCAGTCGGATAAGCGAAACCGGATAGGATAACCTTTTTCCAAGCATCCTATCCGGCAAAACCCTATCACTTCAACCGAACCACCGGCGAGTAGATAGCCTGATCCGCACCGTTAGCCAAAACACCGACACGGGCATAAAGCGCTTTTGCCTTTGTAACTTCGGTATTACCGCTAAGATCGGCAGACAGGTTCACGCTACCGGAAGCGACATCCGAGAAGTCCTGACGGAACAAATTGTTCACATCATCCGCAAACTGCGTCTTGCTCAATAACAACATCACCCGACTGATCTTCGCATCTGGTACAATCCGGTTAATCGTAAACGAAGCGTTCATTACTGATCCTGAAACAGACAATTGCTCGTCCGAAATCGTAAAATACGGAGTGACTTCCAAATTCACTTCCGTATGCCCTTTCAGATTCACGGTCACGGACTCATGATTATTCACCCACGGCCCGTTCCCGTCTCTTGTCGTCAGCCGATACTGGCCGTCAAACAAAAGAGCGGAGAAAGTTCCATCCTGCCCTACAAAAACAGAAATCGGATCATTCTTCTCATAACCGTCCTGATACAACTGCAACTGGACCGCTTCGCCAGTACCGCGCAAGTTCAAAGTCTTTCCCTGATAAGTGACTCTACCGACCAGTCTGGATTCCGGCGCATCAAAATTATCTTTTCCACAGCCGGAAAACAATACCAGCAGTAAAATTACCGAAAAAATATTGGATATACTCTTCATACTCATACTTTTTTAATTATTGATACGGATTCTTTACCAACTTCGGATTATTGTTAACCCAGCCCAGATCGAGGAAGTTGTAATAATTCTGCATCCGGAAATAACGTGCATTCGGAGACATAAACAAGAAGTCTTCCACAAAGACCCATTTGCCGTCATTCGGATCACCCGGCGCAACCACACGGTACGGCCAAAGACGACGATGGCGAGCCTGCGGGTCATTATTGTTTCCGTTCCAGACCTTATCAGCCAAACGCCAACGTTTCATATCCCAATAACGATGGTCTTCAAAAGCAAACTCAACGCGATATTCATGCACGATATTATCGAACGTAACCGTTTCCAGCGGCTTCACACCCGCACGATTACGCACGGCATTGATAAATTCGGCTACACGACCATTATTCAATTCGAAAGACGCTTCGGCTGCAATCATATAAGCCTCGGAAATACGGAAACGGGGCATCCACATTTCGGAATTGCGACCACGCGTTGACGCTCCAGGAGTTTCATCAATAAACTTACGATAATAAAAACCAGTCTTATTTACATACTGCTCATTTGATTCTTTCGGGCCGTTTAATGCAGTCAAAGCATTTCCATTTGCATCTTTAGAATCCAAATCACCAGCGATCAACTCCCAGCCTCCATTATTCTTTACCAACTGCCCAGCCTGCAATACGACCGGAACACTCCTCAATTCAGCACCCGGATAAATGATAGTCCCCCATAAACGAGGATCACGGTCTTTGAATGGAGCATCCGATGAATCATAAAATTTGAATGTCCCATTTTCTGAAGTCACGACCTTACTATCCGCCCCAGGGGTATCCGTATCAAGCAATTCATAAGCTTCAACCAGATTTAAAACAGGACCGCCATAACTATTGTCAATATCCTCCGCATGAGACTTAGGAATATTATATTTCGTAAACTCAACAGTCTGCCCCGGATATTTATAATCCCGTGCCCAAATAACTTCTGTATTATTATCTTTTACGGATGTCGCCTCATAAAAGTTTAATCCCTTATTGTCCGGACGCCGATCCTGCAAAACATAAGGACTGTCTTTAATCACATTTTCTGCGGCAGCCAAAGCCGTCTTATAATAATCGGAAGCCTTATCAGCCGGAATCCCAACTTCTCCTCCATCCGTTCTAATCGGAGTTGACATTTTATTATTATAATTAGCAATCGAAGCAGCATAAACAGCGGCACGCGCTTCCAACATCTTAGCTGTCCACCTATTTGCACGAGCAGAATTTATCTGTTTCTCCGCCGGCAACAAATTATAAACAGCCTGACATTCACTTATGATATAATCATACATTTCTGCTTCCGTCGAACGTGGGAACTGCATCGTTGTTATATCCATACCGGATTGATAGTCAAACACCTCATCTCCGATTATCGGCATACCGCCCAAACCACGGCACATATTGAAATAACACCAAGCACGTAAAAAGCGCGCCTCCCCTTCCAATGGAGCTTTCTCAGAGTCTTTCAAGACTTCCGTTTCGCGCAACCCTTTTAAAAACTGATTCACATTACGGATGAATGTATAATCATACACTCGCCAAAGATCATCTTCGAACGTAGAGCGTTGATCCGGCCCTCCATCCATTTTAGCAGCATCATCAATATAAGTCATAGAATAACTATCATTTATGTGTTGCCCCCATGTCACCCGACCATAATAATTAGCCAAAACAGATTTGATCATTACCGCATCACCAAAAATCTGATCATCCGTCATGATCTTATCAGGCTCACGATCCAAAAAATCACTGCAAGCCGTTGCCGAGAACAGACAAGCCGCCAAGGCCGACATTATATATATTTTCTTCATTTCTACCTAAAATTTAAGGTTTACACCAATATTTATAATACGTGTTGTCGGATATCCCAAACCATTACCTTCCGTCGATTCAGGATCAATACCCGGAGCATTGGTAAATGTCAGCAAGTTGGTTCCCGCCACATAGAAACGCAAATCCGAGATCAACGCTTTTTCCACAATATGTTTCGGGAGCGTGTATCCCAACTCCAAATTGCGTAATTTGACATACCGGACATTCTTTTTCCAGAAGGTGCTGTTCCAATAATTACTGTGCGAACTATTTCCGATCAGCAACATCGGATATTTTCCCGGTATCAGCTCGCTGTCCGCATCCCAAATGTCAGACAAACGCCACGTGTCTTCCATATAATATTGCGGATTATTACCACCATCATGGAACGGATTACGCTGTTCCCATTGCTGATACCATGATCCCATCGCGCCACCGGTAAAATCGAAAGCCAGATCAAATCCTTTCCAGCCGAACGAAAAGTTCAAACCAAAATTCAAGATCGGAGTGGAATCTTCACGATAACCAATCGGGCGTTCGTCCATCCCGTTGATCACACCGTCTCCATTCACATCCTTATATTTGATGTCACCCGGACGAAGCGTCTTATTGCCCTGACGGTCATTGTCTATCGGATAAGCTGCGATCTCTTCCCAACTCTTGAACTGCCCGATCGCTTCCAACCCCCAGTTCAGGTAACCGAAACGATGGTTCAACGAATTGCGATATACATCCCAAGAATTGGAGAAACGCGGTTTATACTGTTCCCAATCATAGAAACGGGAATACGTAATATTACCGCCGATGGAATATGTGAAATCCTCTACCCGGTCTGTCCACCGAACAGCCGCATCATACCCCATGTGCACATCCGAATTCAAGTTTTCTTTCGGTAGGCTGAAACCGACTTCCGATGGCAACAGGACATCATAACGAGAAGCAGGAAGCCCGTCACGCTGACGGCGGAAAAAGTCGAACTGCCCCGTCAAGCGATTATCCAAAAAAGCAACATCAAAGCCGACATCCAGAATCTTAGCCTTGATCCAAGACAATGTCGTCACAGGAAGTCCGCGCGGAACCGAACCTATCGTATATTTCCCATCAATAACAGAACCGCCATTCTTATAGTTATAACCACTCATATAATCGAACGCCGCATATCCGGAAACGTTATCGTCGCCCACCATACCGTATGATCCACGGATTTTCAAATCGCTGAAAATATTCGATAGCTTGGATTCCTTCCAGAAATTTTCTTCCGAAATACGCCAACCGACAGAAGCGGAAGGGAAGAATCCCCAACGATGATCAGGCGGAAATTTCCAGGACCCATCATAACGAGCCGAAAATTCAACCAGATATTTATTGGCATAATCATAGTTACCACGGAACATCCACCCCAAACGTGCCTCCGTTTCATTGCCCTCATCATTGTATGTATCCATCGTCTCATAATCAATCAGATGTAACGCATTAGCTGTCGGAATAGCATGCAGCCAGGAAGTCGGCGTATCTCGCTTAATCGATTCAAACCCGGCAACAGCGGCCACATTATGATCTCCGAACCTTTTATTGTAAGACAGTTGAATATTCGACATCAATTCTTCGTTGTGTCCCACACGTCTTTCTCTCCAAGGATTATTATTCTCGAAAATCACCGGATAAGTATCCGTCGCTTCATCATAGCCATACAATTTATACGTATATTCCTGGTTATTCATCTGCTGATATGCCAGATAATATCCGACCAAAGCCTTTGCCTTCAAACCATCGAAAATATCATACTCCGCCGTGGCCTGTAATTGCGCCACACGCCAAGTTTCTTTATATTCTCCGGACAATTCATAATTCAACCATCCGAAATTCGTCGCGGCATTAGAAGAAGTCAATGTCGGATATTTAGGATTGTCGTTCGCAAAAGGACGTCTTGTCGGCAGATTACGATATGTCCCGAAACGAGGCATCCAATAATCGTCCGCCTCCGGAACCCCCGGATTCTTCCTTTCTTCTATACGGCCATTCATGGAAGCTCCCACTTTCAAACGAGAAGTGATTTGCGTGTCAATGTTCATCTGCACATTCGTACGTTTAAATCCACCATAATTCACAATCATCGCATCTTGGTTCATATGGCCGACAGAAACATAATAGTTCGTCTTGTCAGACCCCCCGGATATATTTGCATTCAGATAATACTGAGGATTGGTTTCCCAGATAAAATCATACCAGTCGAACGGCACGTATCCTTTTTCTTTTCCTACCAGCCATTTCTGATAATCCTCTTTGCTATAAGTATAATCCGTTTTCCCTTGAACCGTTTCGGACTGGATATAATTGGTAATATAAGTCGCCGCATCCGCCGGTTTCGGGAAAGTGGACGGGTTCTGCCAGCCGTAATAAGCGTTCAAAGACACCGTATTCTTTGTGTTCCGTTTACCTTTTTTCGTATTAACGACAACCACACCGTTTGCCGCACGCACACCATAAATGGCGGCAGAAGCATCCTTCAGCACCGAAATACTCTCGATATCATTGAAGTCGATATTATTGAATTGGCCTGCATCCGATTGCACACCGTCGATCACATACAACGGATCGCCCATGTTACGAATCTGAATACTGGTCGTAGCACCCGGACGGCCATCCGTCTGGCGCGTGTTCAAACCGGCGATCTTACCGACCAGCGCACCCGAAGCCGTGGAAGAAACCGAACGGCTGATGTCTTCCGACCCGACGGCAGTGACGGCACCTGTCAGCGTCGCCTTTTTCTGCGACAGACCGAAACCTGTCACCACCACTTCTTCCAACGCCTGCGAATCTTCACGCAAAGTTATATTCAAAATAGATTTTCCTTTGACCGAAACAGACTGCGTGACATAGCCGATATAAGAAATTTCCAATACGGCATCAGGAGCCACAGTCAATGAAAAAGCACCATCCATATCCGTAATGATACCGTTGGTCGTCCCTTTTTCAACGACATTGGCACCCGGTACCGGTTCACCCAGATTGTCAACTACGGTCCCTTTCACTGTATACGTCTGTTGCTGTACGACAGCCACGGAAACATCCTTCGCTGTAGATTTCTTCTCCGGAACCAAGACAATCTGGTTATTCGATATTTCAAACGTCATTCCCGTCGAGGACAGGATATTCTTCAAAATATCCTTAACAGCCTTGTTTTTTACGTTCACGCTTACCTGACGAGACAAATCAATCTTATTCTCATCATAGAAAAACGAATAACCGCTTGCCTCCTCGATCTGGGAAAGCGCCTCGCTCAACGAAACATTCTCCAACCGGAGCGATATGGAACGAAGCTGGGCTTCCGCTTCGGCCGTCCCGGGCAAACTCATCCAAAATAAAATGCTTATCAATAATGGCATCTTCCATTTCAAAATGCCACTGTTACTAAAGAACTTTCGTTTCTTCATAACCTTTTTAAGATTTAAAAAATTACTAACTACTGATTTAATTGTTACAAATTCGAATTACTTTTCCTTACGTGTGTTTCATAGGCATCATGATTTAATTATTACTACTTTCTTCTTATTCTCACCGTATTATCTTCATCAAAAACATAATCTATCGGGGTTATCTTGGCGATCAGGTAAAGTACCTCCTCCAGTGGTTCATGCTTGATCGTAAAGGTATAGGCCTGATCGGTCGGGAGCGACGGGTCCAACCGGATCTCCACGCCATACCATTCCGACAGATATCCGGCCAGTTCATGAATCGTCTTTTTCTCGAAACGCAAAGATTCTTTCGCCCAAAGACAAGAGATAGAGACGTCCGTAATCTTCTTTTCTATGCTGGGAATATTTTTTTTACACACGGCCGTTTCGCCCGGATGCAAGTTTCTCGACACACCGGAATTCTCAACAACGACCAATCCGGACAACAGACTGACATCCACATGCTCTTGTTTTTCTCGTGCCTTCATGTTAAAAACCGTCCCGTGCACCTTCACGACCACACCGCCACCTTCGACCACAAAAAGATGGTCCGGATCTTCCGACACCTCGAAATAAGCTTCTCCGTCCAACCGGACGTTACGCTCTTTGGTCCAACGGGAAACATAATATTCCAACGTCGATCCGGCATTCAACCAAACGAAAGTACTGTCCGGCAAACATATCCGGGATTTTCCATTCAAGGAAGAATAAGCCAATACGGTATCGCTTGCCTTGTACCATTCGGCCGTCATATAACCGGCAAAAGAGAACAACAGGAAAAATAAAACCGCAACCGCAGCAATATACAAACGGAAAGAACGCAAAGACAACTTGAACATTCGCGGCTCTGCCTTTCTCATACGCTCCTCCATCCTTTTCCATAAGGCATCGACATTGGAAACATACCGCATGTTTTCTTCCACGATGGACAACCAAAGGGATTGCCAACTTTGGAATCGGGCATGGTTTTCCACATTGGCAAGCCATACATCCAATTCTGCCTGTTCCTTCTCCGAAATCTCATACTTGAATTTCCGGATAATCACTTCCCACGGTATATTTTTGTCTTTTCGTACCATTTATGAAACGTGAGACTCGAAAAATGAAGGCATCCCCTAAAAACAAATCGTTTTTTTTCCAAATCCTCCATTCCAAGCCATGACAATATCCTGCAAACAGGAAGAATGGCTTATTGTAAAAAGTCAAAAATTTGAACAAGAAACGGGTCTTCCGCCCTGTTCTGCCAAACGGCGAACCTGATAAGAACGATTAGTCACTTTACCGGTGACAAACTCAGGAATATTATACGATTTCATCAAGCCAACATAGTAGTCCGCCTCCTTTTGAGGAAGCAAAAACGGTTTACCGGTTCTGCCATCCTTCCCGACATACGCAATGAAAGGACGCGTGTACAATCCATCCAAACGCCTGCTGCTAAACACAACCCATCTTCCGTTGGACGACCACGAATGGTAACTTTCCGTATCATCGCTGTTGAGCATTTCCGGATAGGAACCGACTCCGGACTTCAAGTCGATCATATACAAGTCGGCATCCTTATGCCAGATCGGGAAAGTGCCATAACCAGACAAAGTACAAAGCATGAACCGACCATCCGGAGAAACTCTTGGAAAAGAAACACTTTTTCCATTCGCCCGAGCATCAAACAGTGTATCCACCTGCGAACCGAACGTTCCGGATTCAGGGTCGAACGGGATGCGGCATAAGCTATAAGCCAATCTCCCAATGGAATCAGGCATCAAGCAAGCCGGAGCAGTACAATAAAACAAACTCTTACCATCCGGAGAAAAAGAGGGGAACGTCTCAAAACTTGCCTTCGAAGCGAGACTGGGCACAGACAAAAACGTATGGCGCTCCACATCATAAACGATCACATCCGATGCCGTGTCATAAACCTCCGTTCGCTGGTTGGGATGCAACTGCTGGGTCGTGTTATTGATGGAAAAAGCGATGTAACGACCCGAAGGATGCCAATAAGGATAGGTAAAAGCAGATATCGTCTTATTCGTTTTCGTATCCAATAACTCGACCTCGTCTCCATCAACCAATACAGTCCCAGCCAACTTGGCACGCAAGTGGAACAGCATCTTGTCCGGATCATGGCCGCAGAAAGAATGGCAATTCACGCAATTATAGTCCGTCATCTTGTTCTCATAAACAGCCGTTTCATCAAAAGACTCCATTCCACGTTGGTAAATTCCCATTTTGTTCCATAACGCATAGCCGGGTTCTATCAAGCGATATACCAAATAAGGATCAACCGGTTCTGCCGCCACATTCAACGATACGGGCTGCCAAATCTCCCACCGATCGCCCTTCTTGCGCGCCACCGTAACCCGGACAGAGTCATCTTTTGCCTCCAGCAAAAGCCTCTTCCATTTCTTTTCTGGAATCCTGACTTCCCCGTCGGGAGCCTCCACCTTGAATTTTACCACTCCTGCCTCCAACAAAACCGATACACGACATCCGTCCGCGCGGACCGTAAAGTTCAACGGAGCTATATTGTACGGGATCGTGGTTTGCGCATAATCAGGAAACAGAACAGGCTTCTTGTCCAACCGTTTCCCATTCACCCAGTCTTCCGAACAAGCACAAAACAGGATTGCCGCCACTAAAAAGCAATAAAATCGTTTCATCGCGTACCTTTATTTCTTAAACAATAAATAAAACCAATAGGTATCCCCATACGAACCAGCCATGACATCCCGAAAATTGACATAGCCATGCTTCGTGTTCATATCCTGATCAAACGCACCGTAGCGCAGCTCGACTTTCATTCCGACCCCTTTTCCGGCCCACAATCGGGGAGTCTTCTGGTAGAACGCTACCACAGCTTCCTGTTGGTGGATAGAAAGAGAAGGCCATACCTTCGTTCGGTAATACTTCCGATGCAACTTGTCAAAACGGTTCAAAGTCTTGCCCAACAAATGAAAACTCAACAAGTATTGGAAAGCGACCGACCGGTCCGGATTGTTCACAGCCAACCGTTCCCACACCTCCAACAGATCCGCAGACACGGCATACTGTCCGCCTTTTCCCCACGCCCGCCTTTTCCCACCCAACGACGGTTCTTCTTCCACAAGGTCATCCCGATACAAATACTTCTGCCATTCAGCCGCCCACTCTTTGTAAAACAAAGTCTGTCCCAATATCCGGATGTATTTTTCCGCTACCGCATAAGCTCCGGTCAGGATATTCGTCTGCACCAGCCGTTGCAAAAGGCGCGAATTTCCATCTACAGAGGAAACATATCCTTCAAATGCAAACTTTTGGGCGGAAGAGAGGTCCCCCATCTGGTAGCAGATATCCGACAACACGATTGCCTCCGGAACCGTACTGTTCCACTCGGGCAATAATCCGCCTTTGCCTTGCTGTGGATAATGGAACAGTTTATCTCCCAATTCGCCCTGGCACGCCAAAGCCAAGTTCAGCAAGTTCAAAGTCCGCATATCCGATACCGCCGCCTCATATCCGGCAACGACCTTATCCCATTGTTCTCCCCGCACATAATAATCCAACTCCATATTTTTCAACCAAATGCCATTCTCACTTTTTTTCATCCACCCCAAAAAGGCAATCAAAGGCAATAACTGGACTGTAGTCCACCACCAAGCGGCCCGATCCGGCACACCTCTGCCTTTTCCGATCGGAAAACAGGCCATTAAAAGCCCCGAAAGAAAAGCCAACCAGGCCCAATAAAGCTTATTCGCCTTCAACAAAGGCTCATAATAAAAATCCGGCAAAACGATCATTCGGTATTCTGGTTGCCAAAAGAAACGATAAGACCACCAAAGTATCAGGACAATCCCGAACGGAAGTGCCAAACATCCTTGCCATCCCTTCTCCCGCAACAACATCTCCCGGAGCACGACTCCGGCAACGAACAAGGTTGCCACCGGCCCCGCCAATGCAAACAAAACAGCCGTCGACAACCAACCCACCAACACCCGTTTCCACGGTACGACAATACGTACATAGAGTAAAAAAGCCCCAAGCATGCAACAATAAGCAACCGTCCCCTGCAACCGGTAATTCACATCGACATGCAAAGGAAGCAAAGCCAGAATCGGCCAAAGAGCCGGTAAATAACAAAAGACAGGCGACGTTGTTTGCCGGCAGATCCGTTGCATCAGCACACCGATCCCCAAAAACAAACCGGTCGAAACCAACGCACCACCCAAAGGAAGATGATAGAATTGCAAAAGGAAACCACCCAACCAGCAAGCCAACCCGCCAGGTTGCCGGCATGTTTCCTCAAAACAGGCCCAAGTGAGAGGAAAAACCTGCAATTGTTCGACATAATAAAAATAAAACGGATACCATATCTGTAAAAAGCAGAACAGACAGCAGCAAACGGTTCCCCAAAAAAAGAATGATTTAGCCTTCATCATCTTATCTATTATATATCATGCGGTAGCCAAGAACCCATCTTCTGTGCCACCCTCTTGGATATATAGACTCAAAAAAGCACTTTCTCCCCTAAAAGAGTCCTCGTTTTTACAGGGCAACCGCACCAAAAATTGCTATCCGGGATCTCCTCTCTTTTTCTATGAAAATTTTGCAAACCCACTATCATACTATCATATCCGGTTGTTAACTATTGTCTCACAATATGTTAAAGCATGATAGTAGCTGTTTTCTACTATCATTCTACTATCATGCATCTATCATGCTTTTTACATGGCTATTTATTTATATGGCTGACAACATGATGTTTATGTTTATATGTGCAAAAATAACCATCGACAAAACGGGGTCATTTAAATGTAAAATGAGGCATAAAACGACCTTTTTCGTCGAATAAGATGCAAAAACAAGGCATAAAAGCACCTCCAACATGGCTGATAAACTTCTCTGCATCCCCGTCTGGGCTTCGCGCAGACCCGGGTGCGGGAGAGGTACAGATCCGGGTCTCCGTGGCGGGTACACCCGGGTCTCAAGCGGCTTTGCAAGTTGTTTTTGACAAAAGAAAAGCCTGTCTTGATGAAAAAAGAAGCCGTTTTAACATGTTTTGCACCTGTTTCCGGACGGTCACTGTTTTTATCGTACAATTGATACACAGGATGTT
>ERZ777011.1121-NODE-1121-length-31998-cov-11.701562_pt1 | contig 31998 bp, 42 predicted proteins | sample MGYA00374964_ERZ777011 | MGnify/ENA primary metagenome ERZ777011 (study PRJEB29310, sample SAMD00008975) | mouse gut metagenome | study: EMG produced TPA metagenomics assembly of the Metagenome analysis of fecal microbiota from mouse which was promoted...
CCATTTTGCCACACTCTCGGTCGTTATAGTGGCAAGGACTTATCGCGCCCCCACGCTAAATTTATTTAGTGACGCTTTAGCACGTCATGCTTTCGCATCCAAGATGTTATCAAAGTAAATAATCGAACTCATGTCCCAATTTTGGAACACTATCATAATAACATGATATTGCTCTGATTATGGTCTGATGTTTCTATGGTTTTAGTCTGATATTAGTATGCAAAAAGTCTGATAAAAGTCTGATTTTTTCACGCTCATTTGTATTTGTGCAAATCTTTCCACCATGGACAACACGTTTCAAACGAGTCTGCAAACTCATTTTCAGCTTTGCGTTTCTTGATATGATACTGCGCTTTCTCACATCCTAAACGCTCACATATCTCCCATGCACTCAGATCATCAACATATACCGCAATTAATATCTGCTTACTTTCATCTCTCAAAGCGTTCAAAGCCTTGCCGACCCGCTCTAAGGTCTCCTTAGCATATACTTGCTTTACGATCCGATCCTCCAACTGATTACCAAATGAGGGCGCTTTTGGTTCATCTGACATCACTGAAGCCTTGATGAAGCCATCACCGACCCCAGCTACTCGCAACAACTTTGGATAGTCTTGCTTGAAGAACTTGCGTACCTTGGCTGATGTCTCCACTAGATCAACATCTACACCATCGAACCAATTCGCAAAGTCTTCCGCTGTTTCCATATCAAATTTCATTCAGTCGCCCTCCTATGTTATAATTCGTAGTAGATATTTGCTTAGAGAACGACTGCGTTAGCTGCGGTCGTTTTTTATTTGACTGCGATCACTTTGTACCGCTTTTTAAGCATTGTCTTTTTCTTTCTAGCAATAATGACTGTTGTAACACCACACCCCACAAAATTGGCCACTTCTTGTGCTATCTCAAATTCGTGTTTTTCACCCGTCTGAGTATCAAATAGATACCACTTTCTGAAATAGCGATCCTTTCTTTTACCTCTAGGAGCATGGCTTTTTCCACCATGAACGCTCCAGTCCATTTTCTTTTCACCTTTTTTAGGCATACCAACTACTTTGATGTACGTTTCAAATGCTTCTGCAATCAGCTTGTCTTCGGGATGTTTTTCTACGTATCTCTTCATCTCGATTCGTTCATTCGATAGTTCATCACCATATTCCTTACTCAAGATATTGACTGCTGTTCCGAACTTCATTTTCTCGTCCTCATCAAATCTGCGATCTCATATAACTTGATCACGCATACACTGACTAAGTAAGCTACCAATAGACCGACAAGTATTAGAGCATTGATAAAGTATCCTTGCGACATTCTAATCAAGATAGCTACTAGTAACCCTGCTACACCTAAAATATTTAGTGCATTCCACACTCCTTTTACCAACATAGAAATTACCTCCTTATTCGTTAATCGCATACCCGATAAAAATTCCTATTGCTAAGCACGCGCCTGCAATCACAAAAATTAATGCCTCCATTGGCTCACCTCCAGTTGAAAATTTTTGCTGGATCATAGTCGATATTTTGCATGATGTCGTAAAACTGAACTTTACCATTAGGTGAAATTTGGCGGGTGTTAACGTTCTTTCTTAGACCATAAATCCGCATTTTGAAGTCATTTTTTCGTGGCACGACAGCTTCGACCGCTTTTTTGAATTTCCGTTGGAATAAATTAAACCGCAATTTAGCTGTAGTATTAACACCATAGCGCCCGTCTAAACTAGATTTGACATCATAAACATGCAAGATATGACCGTTGCGATCGTATATAACAAAATCTGGTGCATACGTGATAGCCGTCATCATGGTTGCTTCTTCCAGCACAAAGCGTGGATGTACTTCAAACTGATAGCCACTGTTCTTAATAAAGCGTTGATAGAAGTCAGCTTCTTTTTGTGAGTCAAACACGTATCCGTCCAACTCCACCTTGCGCCCAAAATACGTACCAGCTTTATTCTTCATCGTCATCTTCCTTAACTTCATGCCATGCTTTAGCCATACCAGCGTACTCAATGCGTGCTTCATTTAGCTTCTTAATAAGCTCTGATGCACTTTCAGCTTTTAACTCACTTGCAATTTCGTCAAACGTGTAACCTTCTGCAATTCTGATCAAAATTTTTTTAGGGTCAAAATCACTCTTAAGTTCATATTTTTCAGTTAGCAAGAACTTGTCTACAACATCTGCTGTGATATCTTCTTCACGTTCGATCGTTTGTTCTTCACCAACGTCTAAACTAGTCTGTTCGTTTTTTACTGTGGTCCAAACGCCCTTAATATCACGTTCGTAATATTCGACTGGTTCAAGTGTTTCTGCGTCAATTTTTTCTGTGTAACGTATCACAGCTGACTCGATCGTTACTCGAACTACGCCATCGGCTTTTAACTTTTGAAGCTCATCAAGCTTATTCTTCAGTGCTGATCCTGCCAGCTTTTCTGTGATGCTGATATTTCCTTTTGCGTCTACTTTGAAATTGTCGATATCTGCATAAAATTCTAAACTCATATTTTTTTCCTCCTAGTTTTCACTTGTCATCAAATCCTGCTAAAATCAATAAAATAAAGATCACTAACAAAGCAAATGCTGATAGACCGCCGAGAAACTTAAGCACCAGCATTTTTATGTTCCTTCGTTAGTGCCTTGCACATTTGCCTTAATTCGTCTTGAATTTCTTTAATCGCTGCGATCCATCCCTTTAAATCTTCCTTAGTCCATTTTTGTTTCAAGTTATACGTGTATGTGTCACTCTCGATCGAATACACGCCATCTAATTTGATTACCACTTATAAGCCTCATATCTCGCGTTAGACGCGTTTTAAATGTTTCGTTGATAATTTACCATCAGCACTAACAAAATGCTTCAGAGACGCTTCTGAAGCGTTTTAACGCTATTTTTTAGGTTGTTGCCACTCTGCTAAGTTAGTACCTTGTTGTTTTCGCCACTCTCCATAAGTTGGACCATATCTAAAAGGTTCGCCTAATTTACTACCTGTCTTCTTTGCGTCCCAATAGATGATGCGTTTATCACCGTTTTTCATTGCTCTCCCTCCGTTTGAACGTTTGCAACGCTAAATCAAACATGCGTTGTTGTGTTTCTTGCTTTTCCTCAAATCGCAATTCGTCTGATTTACGTTGATATCGTTTAAGATCTTGGTAAGCTTCTTCCCAGCCAATCGTTCCGGCACTAGCAGCTCGAAGCGTCTTTGCCATACCTTTCCAAATCGCATCATGTGATTTTTGATGTCCTAATTCGCTTACGGGCTCAAATTTATCTTCGATCCCTTGCAGATAACCGACCGGTACACCGAAATAATCTGCTAGCTTTTGCCAAGCCTCTATTTTAGGTTTTCTGCTTCCTTTTTCATAAAAGATTAGCGATTGTTGGCTAATGCCCGTATCACTTGCTAACTGTGCTTGGCTGATATTCTTCTCAGCTCGCAGCTCTTTAATTCTGTTTATCAACTTATACACGCTCCTTCGATCGTTCTAACTTTTTTTGTCGTCGACGTTGCTTGTCACGTTTCTTGCTTCGCTTCTTTCCTGCCATCTACTTTCCTGCATTTCCTGTTAATAATTTAGTTTCACTAACGAACATGTCATACTTACTCAAAGTATCTTTGATATTATTCAACACAATTCTTAATTCGTCTAAATTATCTTCTGTGCTGTTCACATAAAAATCTGAGATCGCTTTTTCAATATCAGCACTCATTAGATGAACAGCATCAGCCGTTTCACGACGCTTGAATTTCAAGAAGTCGTCGACCATTTTATTGACACTCGTTTGCAGTTCTGGATTGAGTGGCTTTTTTTCGAGCTTAATCGCATCTTGCGGATCTGGAAACATTGTGATCACTTGCCGTTTTTTTACGTCTAAGATAATCGCAATATCTTGATACCGATAACGATCTCTGCCACTATCTTCTCGTTTTACAAATACACACTCTTTCAACAGCCGATTTGCCCAGTCACTCAAAGTATCTTTGGTTTGTCCGAAACGCTGCTTGATACGCTCTGTTGCGTGTGGTGTGATCTTGTATTCTTCTGGATTAGGAATTCCCATCCGCTCACCTCATTTCTCCTTCTAATCTCTTTCTGTACATTTGGTCATATAGCGTTGTTAGTTGAATTTGAAGCTTTTCTACCTCTGTTGCTTGCTTTAGATCGCCGTTGTACTTGATTTCTAAATACGCTAAGAAGTTTGCGCCATCTTCAGCATATCGCCAACCTTGCCTTTTCTCTTCTTGTGCCACCGCTATTGCATCCCAAACAGCTTGGACTCTCTTTTCATCATGCTCTTTGATATACTTGCGAAATATCGGTGCTTGGTCTTCATGATCTTCTGCATGAATCTCAAGCTTTCTGATGATGTTTGTCTGCATCATTGCTTGTCGCAAATACGCTTTAACGGCGATCGACTCGTTTAGATTTTCATACTTCATGATCTCAGCGTATTGTACTTGGTTCATGTATCGGCTCGTGATCATCACCTCATTCCTCGATATTTGGCTCGATAAACGTCATATAACGCCCTTCAAAGTAATAGTCGATCGTACCTAATGCGCCTTCACGATTTTTCTGGATCGTTAGCTGAACGACTTTTGGATCATCATTATACGGTCTATGCAGAAACCCTACAACATTACTATCTTGTTCAATCGATCCTGAGTCACGTAGATTAGATAGCTGTGGTTGCTGATTTGCATTCACATCGCGATTAAGCTGTGCTAACACCACGATCGGAACGTTATACTCATTCGCCATGATCTTTAGTTCTCGTGAGATTTGTCCGATCTGTTCCCACCGTTGCGCCCGACTGTTTTCAACTTTGACCAACCCAATGTAATCAATGATCGCTATATACTTGTTTGACTTTGACTTAGCTGCATTCTCTCTGATGATCGATAATATCCCGCTTAACGCTAAAACCTTGTCATAAACTCTTAGCTTGCGTTCCCTGTACCATTCGATCGCTTTAGCAACTGCCTCTCTCTCGTATTGCTGAAGCATTTTAGCGGGACGTTTTAAGCGCTGTGATGAAATGTTAGTATGCCGCGCTACAAATCTGTTAAGCATTTCTAGTTTGTTCATCTCAAGCGTGAAGAAATCAACTTGAACTTCTGGATCGTTGGTTATGATCTGATAAGCTAGGTTCACTCCATATGCCGTTTTACCAACGCTTGGTCTCGCTCCGATCGTCAATAACATCGATCCATACAACCCACCAGCTAAAATTTCGTCTAACTTTGGAAAGCTCTTAATACCAACGGGCGTATCGTTATACATGCGATAAACTAAATCATCCATCGCTTCATCAAGATAGCCTTTGTCATCTTCTTCATCAGTTTTTTTTAGATTTTCAATCGCTGATGATAAGCGGTTCAGCTCTTCTTTTTTAGGCGACGTCTGATACAACACGACCGCTTCATCTAGCTGTTTCTTAGCTGCTAGCTTATGCAGTGCTTTCACATCGCTTGTAATACTTGCTGTTGAAAATACCGACTCTCGCATGTCTTCAAGATCTCTGTAACTCAACTGACCTTCATACTTATCTAGCTCACTATATACGTTTAACGTGGTGCGCTCATTTACTTCTAAGCTTTGTAGAACTTCAAGCACGTTCTTTAGTCGTGCATCTTCAAACCAATCAGCATTGATTCCAACTGAATCTACTAGCTCAGGCTTACTAAGCAGTGTTGCTATCACTCGTCGCTCTAGCTCGATCAATTTCTGCCACCTTCTCCCTTAGCTCTGGAAATTCTTCAAGAATATTCTTGATAGTCTCTTCGTTGAACCACTCTGGATGATTTTTATATTGCATTGGGAACGCATCTCGTCTGCTCTCCCTTTGCTCTCGCGCAAGATCAGCCACTGTACGCTCGGCGGGGGCGGAACTAGGGACGGTTTTAGGGTTGACAGGGGATCTATCTTGGCCTACGTTATACTCATCATTCCAACACTCTCCGTTGAACCACGTTGATCCTTGTTTGATATACTGTTTATTTGTCCTTTGTACTCTGATCTGAGTCAGGTAATTCACGATACCTGTCTGGATCTCTTTGTTAGTTGTTCCATTTTTGATTGCTCTCTTATATGCCTCAAATGCTTTCTTTTTGCCTTCTTTACGTGGATACAACTTCCACAACTTTTCAAAATCTTCTTCTAGCTGATCATTATTATTATTAATACTTGTATTATTAATACTTGTATTATTATCTTTAAACTTTTTTTTAATAGGGTCTTTAAACTTTTTTTTAACAGGGTCTTCAACTTTTTCTTTAGGGGTATTCAAATTTTTTTTAACAGAGTTGCTATTTACAAAAATTCTTCGCTCTTTGATTTGTTTTCCGTCATAAATCATTTCTACATCAATGTATCCACATTTTTTTAGATGATTAACCCAATTAGAAGCAGTTACATTAGTAACGTCATATAGTTGCGCAAAGTAGTTATTGCTTGCATTGCAGTAACCTTGCTTGTTACTTAATGCAGTGATCTCACTAAATAATAATTTTTCATTTGGTTTTAGCCTTTTATCGTATCTCACATCAGCGGTAAGAATTGAATAGTAATTTGCGTGTTCCATACTTCATACCTCCCACTTTCTATCGGGCATCCCACCCGTTCGACGATTGTATGTTCGCTAACTCTTGTAGTTTCCTTTAACGTTGATTTTCTTTAGTGTTTCAGCATCTAGCTTGATCCCACTTGCTGGAACGTGATATAAATCTGAAAATTTTTCTGGTCCAAGCTGATGATAGTTCTGATGATGCGTCCGACATAGTGGCAACACCCTATGTTGTGTGTGATCCACTTTGTTACGATCAACACCCATGCCAATCGTATCGGCATGGTGTATATCAGCTGGCAGACCACAAATCAGACACACTCTATGTCGACAACATTGATAAATAAAGTGCTGTTCATCTTTTGGTAGTAGCTCATATCCTTTAGCAAACGGTACATGCCACTCAAACATGAAATCTACTACCAATTCGATCAACACATTGGCATCAGTCACACTCGATCGTGTGTAATCTGCTAAACTGATCTCTTTGCCTGTGTAATACTGGTATTGCAGATAGAACATGTCTTTCAAGAAATCTTGTGGTACAATGAAGTGGTCCACGATGTCATTCAACAGAGCGAAGAACAAGCGCCGTTGCTTCTTTCTGACACGTCTTTTATCTGCAAGTTCCCAATCAACATAGAACTGTTCTTTGCTGCCTGACACAGTCTCAATGTGATCCAAATTAGGCATATGATCTAGCTTCACCATCAACCACGCTCCGCCATCATCTGCACGTTGCAAGATGGCTCGTGATCTTCGCTCCATTTTTATCAGCTCCTAAATTTAGAACGGTAAATCGTCATCTGGGATCGCTTGTCCTGCTCCCGCAAACGGATCTGCATCAAAGTGTTTTGGTAAGTTAGCTGCTGCTTGCTTTACAGCTGACTGATTACCTGCACTATTTCCCGTTCCTGCTTGTTGTCGTGGTGGGGCAAATACGCCATTTGGTTTACTACCTTCTGGGTCAGTTGGATTGTGTGAAGTAACATTCAAGTTATAGTACCCTTTGCTATTTGGTTCAGAGCTCCATTCTGCTGTCACGTTCATTTTGTTGTATTTCTTCAATCCTTTTAGCAAGATATCAAGTGTTTTGATCTGAGTACCAGCTGGAACGCCTGCCGCGACTAGCAATGTGTTAAATCGCTTTAATGATTGTTCTTCTTTCTCGGGCGTTTCATCGTCATACACGACATTGTCAAATCTGATTGTTCCTCCTGCATATTTACCATCTAAAACTTCATAGTTCAGCACTAACATTTCTTTACCGGTACTTGCAGTTTTCAATTCTGATGTTGGTAACAAACGCACGTTATACGTTCCGGCTTCTTCCACTCGACGTCCTAATACATTATTTTCATCTACCGTTAATCCTTTGAATGCCATAATCTATCTATCCTTTCTCTATGAAGCTTTCTTTGTTTTTGGTTCTTCTACTGTAAATTCTTCTGTTGGCTTGGCTTCTACAAGCTCCTCAGCTTTGATAAGCGTACGATCATCAATTCGATTTTTAGCATGATTCTCTTGCTCTGGATCAAGATCGATCCACCGCTTGCCATCTTTGATATAAATACGTCCAACCAAATCAAACATTGAAGTAAAAGCGTTGAACGTTTTGATGTTCATATCAGCTTCATAACGCCCCTGTTCGTCAATACCATTTTTGCCTTTGTCAATTGCATGTGCTGTAGCATATATCGTCTTGTTGGATCGTCTTAGCAATGTGGCAAGATCTCTGAACCATTTCTGCATTGCGTTATAGTTCTGCCGATTATCTTTAGCTGCATGCTCGATGTTGTCTAACACGTAATTTTGTAGCGCTGTTACATTATCCAAGCAAATTACGTCAATATTTGGACTATTGACCGCCGATACCAAGTTATCCCACACAACACGCTGAATAATTGGGATGTCTGTTCCTTCAAGAACAGCAAGTGTGATATCACCAGTATCCTTAACAGCGTTGTATGATAAGTCGAAACTAAATAGTGCTTTATTGCCCTTGAATTGCTTTAGTAAGCTTGTCTTACCTGTCCCACCGTCGCCATAGATAAAATACATATTATGGTGCTCGGGGAAATTTCCCGGTGTGAAAAATCGCATTCTTATCCCCCCAGATCTTCTGACTTAACGAACGTACCGTTGATAGTCTTGCCTGTTCGATCTTTGATAACGTTGTAAGCATTGTTCAAGCACTCGATAGGATCAAGCCCGCGTTGATAACATAAGATAATCAGCACTACTTGAATATCACCAACAGCGTCAATTTCTTGTTCGCTCATATTCTTATTGATCGCTTCTGAAAGTTCTCCGATTTCTTCAAATAGCTTCATAATCTGCTTATCTGAATACTCACCAATATTACGATCATCAGCCCATTTTTTTAGTCGCTCATTGATTTCTTCAAACGTCATTTCTTCACTTCCCTTTCAATGACAAGCTCACGTCCGGAAGCTTCTAACACTTCAATAGCACTGTTTTTGATTGTAACGGCTAAATTGTCTAAATCTTGCTTAGTGCCTTTCAGTTTGAAGGATACAATCTGCAGCTCTCGGACCACTTCTCCCGTTTCTGAATCGATTTGCTTACCGTTAGCTTCAACCAGCTTTTCTTTTTCTTGCTCAACTAACGCTTGCTTGGCTAATCGTTCAGCTTCTTTTTGCTGTAATAATTCTTCATGATCGCCATCTGCTGCTTTCTTGGCTTCCCAGTAATCGAAATCTCGCGCGATCTCAACATATCTTGTTTTAGGCAAATCAAGCTTCGCACAGTATTCTGTGATCATTTCAACATCTTTATTGATACGCTTTTGCTTCTGCACGGCTTCGACGATTTCTTCCATGATTTTGCCTTTTGTTGCTGATTTGAGTAACCATTGATTTTGAATTTCAACGGTTTCCGGATCGACAGCATTAGCTTCAGCGACTTCCGTGATCATTGCTTGAACATTTTGCTTGCGTTCATCACGTTGCTTATCCTCAAAGAATTTAACGCCATCGTTGATCGATTGATACACATTATTTAGCTTTTCAATGTATGCCTTGATTTCATTCTCGAAAGCGTTAAGTGGCTTGTTATAAATGCGCTTCTGTTCTTTGCGCTTGTCATCAAGTGCCTTCTTCAAAGCATTTACTTGTGCCTTTGAATTTTTTGCATCTTTCAAGGTTTCTTCAGTAACAACGATGTTTTCATACTTGCTGATGAAATCATCTACTGCTTGATCCAAAAAATCTTTATTTTGGATCGTTAAAACTGCTGGTGTGTAATCAATGTTAACTCGCTCTAATGTTGTTAACTCGTTCACCCGTTATTCCTCCTTATCCCTAGCATTGATCTCTGCACATACAATATATTTAACGCATTCGAGATCACTTTTATGCATTGCTTCAAACAACTCATTCAGCATTACAAACAAATCAAGCGGTGATGCTTCCACGTTAGTAGCTACGTAATCAGTATTTGCGCTTGAAGCAAGCACTGCAAAATCTAAGTTTGCTTTCTTCAAAGCTTCACCTGCTTGTTTAACTGCTTCTTCTTTATGATCTTTATTAGTGTCTTCTTCTTTGACTCCTTGCTTCAAGATAGCCGCTAATAACGTTTTTTCTAATTCATTCATTTTCGTATTTCCTTTGAATTCGTGTTATAATTTAATCAAAAATATTTTTCTTTTGGATCGCACCGCCATGCGATCCTTTTTTTATGGTTTGAACAGCCGATCCAAGCCACGCGTCCATTCTGCATCTCGTGCACTTGCAACTGCTGTAATGATCAGTGCTAAAATGCCAGACCAACCAACGACCCATTCTTCGTGTGGTAAGAAGCCCGCTAGCATAACGCCAGCTAAGACAGCCACAATATAGCTACTGTTTAAATTCATCTAATCTAACCTCCTGAAATATCCAATATCAACTTTCAATGCATCTGCGATCTTACACATATTCTTGAATGACGGCTCAACTCCTTTTTTATAGCTTCGTAGTGTACTTTCTGGAATACCCGTGAGCATGCTCAGTTTGTAGTTCGAGTACCCCAGTTCCTTGCGCTTGGCGACAACATTTTGCCACATTACTATCACCTCCTTAAATTTATTTTCTCGACAATTACTTGCATCGATTTAGCCTCCTTCCACCTTGTAACAGTAACTGCAATCATCAATAATCACTGTTGCTTGATCTGAACCTAGTCGCGCTTTCTGTTATAATTTGTTCATCTTCTTGTGATATGAAGTTCGTTACTATCGCAGCTTTGAAATGGATACTAAGTATGGATTCGGGGTTCGTCGTCGCTAGATTGTTGATCCACAAATAGTTTGTCAGGAAGCTCAGCTTTTCCATTCATTACAAGTTGTGTTACAGCTTCCAAGAAACACTTCTGTGGATCTGTGGAAGCTTTTTTATTTAGAAAATGAAGTTGAATGATCAAATCACCTTCAAATAAGTTCTCAGGTCTTAACTCATTTTCAACTGAATTGGTTTCCTGCTCGATACTGTATTTGACTAATTCAACCCATCCCATATCATTGAGATTGTGTTTATAACTTCCATCTTGTCGTCCCATTCGAACATTTACTCCACCAAATTGTGTGTGCTTTGCGCTATCCAACTGTTACACCTCCGTTGATTTCTTTCTGCATGCTTAAGTTGATATGATTATTCTTTAATTTGTGGCATTTCTGCCACGTTTATCACTCCTTGCTAATCTCTCTTAAAAAAAATTTCATCTATTGGTACTTCAAAAAAATCTGCAATTTTTTTAGCATTATCTAAGCTTGGTTTAATACCACGTTCCCAAGCAGACACTGAATTCCTTGTAACATTCAATTCTTTTGCTAATTCATCTTGATTTAATCCTTTTCGGATTCGCAAAATCTTTAATTCAGTTACCATTGGATCTCCTCCCTCCTGTTTACAATTATATTATATATGATCTACGTCACAATGTAAATCGAAATTGTAAAAAAATCTACTTTTTTTTATAAAATACCGATTATTATTTATAATATTACATTTTCAATTCACATCATATGATAGATTATTGGATCAAAAAAATCAGCCATGAAATCGGTGAGCATTCGATCACACCTCATGGATTCAGACACACATACGCTACATTAGCTATTCAAAGCGGTATGAATCCAAAATAACTGCAAGCTCAATTAGGACATAGCAACATTCAAACAACATTACAGATCTACACGGCAGTCACAGATGGGCAGCGTATGACTACACCAAACAAATTTACTAGCTTTGTAAATTTTTGACTGATTCGTGACTGACTTTTTGACTGACTTGCCGGTTATTTTCATATCTAAACGGGCAATTTTATATAATTGAACACAAAAAAAGCGCCACACTCGACATCAAATCGAACGTGGCGCTTAAATTAGCTATTCATATTTTTTGCCAGTGATCGCTTCATACTGTTCAGCAGTGATAGCTTTCATCTTCACGAACTTCTTAACAGGCACTATTCACATAATTGCCTCTGCTATTTGAATGAACCCCATCTGTCAATACGCTTCCCGTCATATGCACGCCCTGTAGCCAAATAAGCGTATTGTCCATTACCTCGTGGCTGTCTGATCCATACAAAGCCATTACTGATTGAGTATGCATCATATTGGACTTCACTACCTGCTGGGAGCTCAGCTAACTTGCTAGATTGCAATGTAGCACCCCATCGCAAGTTGATTGCTGTATTAGACGTAAATGTCCCATTTTCCTTAATCCAAGTAGCACCAAGCGTATCGACCCACTTATCAGGCACTGCGATTGGTTGTGGTGCTGGTGTGTTAGTGACACTTTGTGAGTTAGCTGTAACTTTAGCGTTAGTATAGAAACCACTAAAATCATAACTCATATCGATACCTTCTCCACCAACCGGATAATCACTTCTAAATTGCCAGGTACCTACATTATCGACTCCCGGTTGTGATACCCCATAAGAAGCGATCCATAGATTTTTGGCAATCAATCGATTACGATCAACACGCTTAGCCCAGATCCAACTTGCACCAGTATATAAATCAACATTAGGATAGCCAGCGTCTCTAACGTACTGTAAGAACGCATTGCTATCTTCAGTTACATCCCACTTGTTGATTTTATCTTCAACATCAAGTGCCATTACACTTTCTGGCCCAATACCGTGATCGCGAGCATTTTTTACAAACCATGCTGCTTCTGCTTCAGCGTCTGCCACACCATGAAATTTAGCATAGTGGTAAGCATGAACTAGCAAACCTACTTGGCGAGCATATTTGATTTGATTGCGTGCTTTAGGGTTAACATAAGCATCTCCCGGATTAGAGCCTTGTGTGATTTTGACAATTACCGCTTTGACGCCTGCATTTTTCATTGCTTGGAAAAACGCTAACGTATCTGGTTGATAAGATGCGACATCTGCTACTAAATTAACCATATTATTTGGCCTCCTTGATTTCTACTGTTGGTGTTAGTTCTGACTTTTCATAAGCTGATTGTACTGCTGTTTGTGCAGCTTCATCGTTAACTTTGAAACCCGCTGATTGCATAGCCATTTGGACATTCTTAGTTGCTAGATCAAATTTAATCTTGCCATCCAAATTTTGGCTGACTAATGATTCTACTGCTGTTGTAGCAACCTTTTCTAGTAATTCCCATGCTAAAGCTGATTGTTTAGCTTCATTTGTTTTTACCTTAGCTTCAAGCCAAGGTTTTACATAAGCCCAAGCGAAAGCAATAAAACTTACTAAAGCACCACTCGAGATCAACCAATCGATCACATCATTTGCTACTTTCATCACAATTCTTCCTCTCTAATTCTTCTTTCAATCGGGTGTTTTCTTCTTGTAACTTCTCTAACTCGCTTTTTTTTTCGAGCTTATCCATTTTTTGTTTATTGTTCTCGTGTGCCGTGATCCATGCGACTAAGGCAGATCCCAAAGTACTGATCACGGCCACAAGTACTTGGTCGCTCATCTTACCACCCTTTCGCAAAAATCTCAGTCACCATTTCAGTCAGTACGAAAAACGCAAAAATTCCGGGGAAACCAATATAGACACCAACTAATGCATCTGTGATCGCAAATGACAAGAAAAATAACAGCCACACGCCTGTTAATAATCCCGTCATCACAGGGCGATAAAACAGATATTTGACATCCCATAAAGCATAGACCAAAGTCACCGTCCCTACTGCCGCAAGTAAAAAAATAAACGGCGGATCATCTAAAAATTCAAGATATCCATATCCGTCTAAACTAAATATCCCTGAACTTCGTTTGACAATAAAATAAAGCGCCAGAGAATAAGTCTCCAACGCTTTGAATAACCAAAAACGGTTTTTTTGTAAATTTTTGATCATGGTCTTATCCTTTCTCCGCCACTCCCACCCGACACCATGAATTATTCTGCGGCCGTTGTATCAGATTCATCTGTTTTCACATCATCAAACAACACATCTTCTTGGTCAAATACATATTGACGAAAATCATTCATATCTTTCCGTACTTCACGTCGATTTTTTTCATAAAGTTCTTGATCATTAACATACGTATTGATCGTTGTAGCCCCGCCAGTCGATGATAATCGAGCGTCAAACCGTACTACATCAGTGCCATTGACCAATGATCGTCCCGATAAAGTGAGTGTTTTTTCTTTTTTCAACATGTTATTTTTCCTCCTTGATCTTTTCCAATTCATCCAGCAATAAATCATATGCATTAGCGTCATCACCAGATAAATCATACTCATATTCATTCAATGCATCATATAAAGCATGTAATTTATCATGGTATTCTGTGATGTCGATCACAGCTTTTTCGTCAAATAATTCAATAATATCAGCTGTTACTTTTTCTCTAGCTTCTTCATCCTTAAATTTGACGTTATTATCTTCAATCAGTGGTTCGCCATTATCACCAAGGATTAAATAAGGTTTACGCACATCATTTATGTCGTCGTTCAACTCTTGTTCCTTTTTAGCTAAAAGCTTTAACAGCTTTGAACGACCACGGCTAGCTTTTCCTCTGACTTTAACGCCATTCAAGAAATTCTTGATAATTGATAATTCTCCATTTTTTATTGTTACTGTATTCATAATAGACCTCTCGTAATTCTAATATCTAATTTCTCTGTAAGATGATACTCGCCCTTGATCGAAACTTACAGGTATTTTCCAGCCTTGTAACGGAGTCACTTTGCCGTTAAAAATCAAGAATAGATCCCAATCACCGATCATTATTCCTGACTTCATCGAAGCTGAACCAATAGTTGGATAGCTATGTCCATTGTAATTAGTCGTAAAAAACCTTAGTGCCATTCCGTCACTTGGATTTCCTGACGGATGTACGATATCGTTGAATGTAACATTATCATCAAAATTGAAACCTGCATTGCAGTCAGGTGGGGTCCACTCTTTCCGATACCACGAAAATTTTATCAATGGATTCATATCATAGTTTCCGTTATTTCTCGCAGCCCAAGCCATATAATCACCGCCACCATCAAGCCAAAAAAGAAGTCCTTGATAATTCGGGGGCATATCTTTCATACCTTGCCAACCAATACCTCCGGTCGACTCTCCAACAGCTGTGATCTTCATTCCGTGGCTGTTAAATTCCGTTGTAGTATTACCATAAGTGACTCGCATCCCGCTGTAATCAATATTGACATAATTGCCGTAAGCACTACGCCAAAATGATTTTACAAATTCAGTCTTATTACCAGTTAACCGATTTACATCAAGATTAATGATTGATACTTTAGACGCATTCAACGTCCCCGCCGTTATTTTATCTGCCCTTAGATCAACGATCGCCGCATTAGGGATGAATGCTTTACCACTAAATGCTACCGTTTCAGCATCAAGATAGATTTTTTTAGACTGAATAAGGGTATGCCCAGCTTGCAAGTTGATCTGTGATAGTAATTCATTTTTTTGAACGCGTAAATTAATAGCAGTATTTAATTCATTTTTTGCTGCTGTGATCGCCACAGTTGTGTCTTCTGGTGCTGGTGAATAATCTGTTGGTTTGCTTCCTTGCTCAAGCTTCACGTTGCGAATAAACACACTTCCTTGCGGCCTAGGAGATGAATCAACAGCCCTACGTCCAACGATCACAGATTTTTTAGATTCTTCTGGTCTCACTTTGTAAGTGATCCAGTAGCGTTTCCAAGAATTTGTCAATGTGACTTCCCAAACGCCATCCGATGGATTGGTGCGCTCTACGCCATTAGACTCGATCACACGATTGACGGTATCATTTCCACCAAGATCACCATGCCAAAAATAGTTGGTTATCTTTTGCCCACTATAATATGCTTTAGCCTCGAAAGATAGAGTATACGTTTCTTTGTCAATATTTTTAGTCGTATTATATCTAACACCTTCTCGATAACCTGCTGTCGGCGCCAAAATAACTTCCATTTCTGAACTCGTTTTTGCTAGTAAGTTAGTTCCACTAATAGCTAAGTTAGTCAGTTCTAATTGCCATTGATCAGCCTTTTGGTTCACATAAGACATATCAGCTTTATTAGCAACGATAGAGCCTATCTCATTAGCCCGCTGATCAACGTATGATCTGTCCGCCTTATTTGCAACAACTGCATTGATATTATCAACTTCAATATTTAGATTAGCATATTTATTTTCGACATCTTTAGGCGCTGGTCCCCATCTTAGATCTTTGTTCCCTTCAACTAACATAACTTCATTGAAAAAGAAGTTAGAAACATTACCGTTGGTAGATCTATCAACATTGAATGCAAGCTCAGCATTGTCAATATCACCTGTTGTAAATGTAACATGCTTGTACTCCGCACTTGATACAGACAATCTACCGCCTTGAATAAATTTTGATCCTTTATCGACATTGCCTTTTCTGCCACGTAAGAAGATATTATAGCCTCCACTGTTTACAGACATAAAGCCAACATAACTAAGTGTATATTGCGTATTAGGCTTGATCGCAAAGCGCTGACTAACAGCATCGGTAATTAGGTTAGTTGAATTATCAACAATAAACATATTTTTAGCACCGTTAAAGTAAAATGGATGGGTAGATAGACGGGATCCAGTCCATGCAACTGCTCCTATTTCACTTGCATTTGAATTAGGTATTAGATTTGCTCCACCGATTTTCAAATCATTGAGCTTACCTTCAACCGCTGATACACTTGCTCGAATACCATTCGCCGTCTGAACCAATTCTGTCGACTTAACATAGCCGTTCAAATCGGTAGCCGTCAGACGTTGGTTCAACTCTCTACTTGTTACTTCTCTAAAATTTTCAAAGAGTGTCGTATCAACTTTGCTAAGTAACTGCTGTTCAAGATTACCTGCCTTAGTAACTAAATTAGTGATATCTCCCCGAGTATTCGCTAATTTAGTTGATATCTGATTGGCTGTTTGCTTTATTTGCGATATTTCGCCGTCCAAATTAGCATAGCTAGATCGCAAATCTTTCATCGAATAATCAATTCGCCCAACTTCAGAAAGAGCATTATCAAGCTGTTTTTTAGCATCTGTCGCATCGTGTATTGCTTCATTTATCGCTGGCATTAAACTTTCAAATGATGATTCCATATAATTATGAACTTGATTGTATTTTTCGGAAATACTATCTGACAATTCTTTGTAGTAATAATCAACAGTATCCTGAGTAGCAGAATTTTTTTGAAGATCCATGAAGGATCGATAAACACTATCTGCTGATTGTTGCGCATTTTGCGCGTTGGTAAATGCTTGATCTGCTTGTGATCTTACATCTTCGATGTCCGATAGTGCTTTATCAACTTCTTTTTTAGTGGTATTCAACTCAGCTGTGCTTAAGATAAGTTCCCAGTTTCCATTTTTCCAAACATAATATTCTGTTTCACCGTTCCCAAGATCAAGAAATAAATTATCACCCTCAGATGCAATCGTTGGTTTGACATTAGAATAAAAATTTTTGTTCTTTCCATTTGCTGACGTCAAAGCGATATTAGCCACTCGTGACGTTTCTTCTTGCGCTTCTTTGACTGATGCAACGTAATTTGTTAGACTTTTTTCACTAAAGTCATCGCCCAGCTCGATCACATTATTATTTTTATCCAATAGATCATGTTCTACTTTATAGACACGGGTGAAATATTCAATGTTCAACTCATGTCTGATAATCGCAACTGTATCACCTAGGCCAAGATCTCCAATATCTAACGCGCTCGCCTTGAAAGATACTTTAGGTCGTTTAGCTACTTGCAATGCTGCCCACGTTGCATTGATCAGCTGATTAACATCTTCAATATCTTCAAACACAGCAATACCAATGCGTGGTTTACCATCATCGAAACCATAAAGTTTAGTTGCTTCCTTATCTTCAACATAATCTTGCCCAGCAGGTTTGTCTGTTGGATGGCCATTTGCCTTATTCCAGATAACATCAGTGAACATGATACGGCGACCATAACCATCAACAGTATCATCATTACCATCATCTAGCTGTTCGCCTTTCCCACGTCCTACAAGCGCCGTAACAAGATCCTCGCTTGATTCTTCACGAGTCACACTCAACAGATTAGATCCATACTCGAAACGCTTGCCTGTACGTTCTCCTTGCTGGCTGTATAAATTAACTTGTCGTCTGGCAATTTTGTTTGTGATCGGATCAATAATAACTGTAAATGTTAGTTCGATCTTGAACAGCTCCACAATTTTTTGGATAGCTTCCAGTGTTGAAATGTAGTAAAAATTCGTCCGTTTTCGTGTGGTTTCTTCACTATATCCAACTTCCCAACGTGTTCCATTCAAAGCAATTTGCAACATCTCACTAGCCGTTTTATCTTGCGGTCTAACATCTTTGATATATGCATAACTTTTTAGTTCATCGTAAGCTGACTCAATACATGTGTATTCAATGCGATCATCTTTGACACTTTCAGAAATGATTTTAAACATCAAAAAATTATCCCCACGGGTTGCAGGAATGCAGACAAAATAGATACTATTTCCTAAACGTTTATCTTGAACTAAGCTAAACGACAATTTATCCGCTGCGTTGATCTCTTCTGTCATCTTTGCTTCGATAATCCCATCAGAAATCACTTTGATGATATTTTGTTGTTTATCAAGTAGGTACATGATCATAAGCGCTTCACCCCGTAAATAATTTTAAGTTTTCCAACAGCATTGAGTGTGATCGTTGTTCCATTTTGAATATAAAAATCACTAAAGTTAGACGATAGCTTCAACCCCATCAAATGCTGAGTCGTATTGAGTTTGACAGCCAATTTTGTGAAGTCGATCGTCAATTTTGTTCCAGCTTCGATAGTTTCATTGAAAGTAAATACCTTAGAAGCATTGGTACGCATTTCAAATTTAGAAATAGTGCTATTTGGTGTGAACTCAATAATTTTTGGTGTTTGTTGATACGTTAGTTCCGGATCTAAAATACTTGTTGATGTTCCAGTAATTTCAATCGTTTTTGGAAAGCTGTATTTATACGGGTCAGCACAAACGATCTCGATTTTTCCAGTCGTGCTAAATAACGGCTTATCTAAACTGATACTTTCGATCGTACCGATATAGTGATAACCCTGTTCATCAGCAAACTTAACTTCAGCATTAGCTGCATACGTCAATTGATTTAACTTAGCTAAGGCTTCGTTATATCGTTCGATCGTATTACACAGCAATCTAAAAGTAACTGTGATTTTTCGTTCCTTGATACGCGAGTTAAGATATAGGCTACCGTCTCCAACACGTTCAGCAGCGTTTATTTGCCGTTCAAACCCACCACGACCTTCTACAAATAAAGTTTCGAATTCTGGAATTTCACGATCTAGCCACTTACCCGCATAACAGATCGCTTCAAGTGGCAAAAACGAGCTAGGCTCTGCTCGTGGGTGTAAATCTCTAAAATCATACATAATTATTTCCTCCATACAAAAAAGTCAGCAGATACATCAAGGTATGAGTATCAACTGACTTTGATTTTTGTTATAATTGAGATCGCGCATGTCCATCATGTGCAAATACCGACGAAACGGGTGATTTTTTTATCCCAATTTTTTTCTACGGTGTTTGCTATGAGCACACGGCCATGTGCTCGGGTCGAAACACCGAAAGTTCTGTTTGATAGAATGACCCAGCCATCGTGTAATTCCTTAACTACACGTTAATGATAGCACAAACGAACTAAATTTCAAAGGGGGGCGCTTGTCGTCCTCTTTTTTGTTTAGAATTTATAGTTACGAGTCAAACTAGCTTGCGATCCTTGTTCACGGCTAATATCTGCAACGAAAGCACCGTAATCAGTCCCGCCGAGCGAAACGTTAATATAAGCTGGTTGCTGATTCAAGCTTAATTCGTGAGTCAAATTGCCATCTGCACTACCTGTAAGCTTTCCATTGACCGCTGTTAGTGATCTTGTGAAGTCTGTTGTATCAACCGCCGGGACAGCGAACATAGAAGCTTCTGCCAGCTTGTCTGATGCTTTTTCAACGATTGATAGGTTATCAATCATACCAACCGCTAAACCAGCTGGAACAAATCGCCCTACCTTGTCACGCATTACCCGAGAAGGTGATTTGATGCCCAAAGCTTTCTTTGCAGAATCTAATGCATTTTTAGCCATATCAACAGCGGCACTAACAGCTTTTCCGATAGCGCCTTTGATACCTCTAACAAATCCCATAACAAAATCTTCACCAGCACTTATCGTATCACGTGCAACTCTTTTAACGGCGTCTAAAGCACCTTTGATACCGTCGGACGTCACTTGCTTTGCAGTTTCCCATCCACGAGAAAATGCACTTTTTATATTCTCCATTGTGTCTGAAATTGTTGATTTAATAGTGTCTGTTGTATTTGAAATGACAGATTTAATTCCATCCCAAATACTAGATGTCACACCCTTGATAGCTTCCCAAATATCAGTAACAATAGCTTTGATCGTATTCAAGATATCTTCAATAATGCTTCTTATTACTGAAAGTGTTGATTCGATCACTGATTTGATGGCATCCCAAATAGTATCCGCAGCATTTCTTAGATGTTCTAATGCTCCTTGCCAATTACCTTTGATAGCTTCTGTAGCCGCTTGAATTATTTCAGCTAAAACATTAAGGACAGCTGAAATAATCGTAACTATGTTATCCCAAACTGTTTGAGCAATCAATGCAATAGTATTCCAAATATTAGACCAAGTAGTCTGAATAGTTGTAATACCTGTTTGTATCGTTTCACCCAAAATTGTGATAGCCATTTGAACATACGAATTGATACTTTCCCATACACTTGTGACTACTGATACAAGTGTATTCCAAGCAATTGTCGCCACATCAACTACTGATTGCCACAACCCAGACATAAATTTGGAAAATCCATTCCAAAGCATTTTTATTGTTTCAATAATTGGCATCATGAAATCAACAATGCTTTGCCAAGCGGTCGTTGCTATTTCAACAATCCCTTGCCAAAGATTGGAGAAAAACTCTGTCATTGTATTCCAAGCAGTTTTAATCGCTTCAATGATTGGTGTCATAAATTCAACCAAGCCATTCCAAATATTAACTGCAAGATCAACAATAGCTTGCCACAGTGTAACAAAGAAATCTTTCAACGCATCCCACAAGTTTTTGAAAGTGTCGATAATTGGTGCGATCGCTTCTAAAAAGCTATTCCAAATAGGGACAGCAAAATCAACGATCCCTTGCCAAAGATTAGAAAAAAATTCTACAATGCCATCCCAAGCGCGTTTCACCTTACCGACAGCACTTGAAAAAGTTTGTGCTATTGCCTCCCAAATAACAGACGCAAGTTCTTTCAACTTGTTCCAAGCATCTGATAACCAAGAAACGAAGCTAGCCCAGATTTGCTGACCCATTTTCGTTTTTGTAAAAAACAATACCAGAGCAGTGATAACTGCAGCGATCGCAGCAATTATCAATATAAATGGATTGACCGCCATAACAGCATTAAATGCGGCTTGTACAGCTGCCGCTATTTTCACTACAACGTTGTATGCTAACAATGCTGTTTTAGCGATAATTGACGTTTTTGATAGCATTTGTAACGCCAATAACGCTGATTGTGATCCTTTTGCAATTCCTATTAAAGCTCTTGAAACCTTAACGAAACTTCCTACACCACTACCAAATAATTTGATTGCTCTAATGCCACCGCTCAATGCACCCCCGATTTTTTGCGCATTAATCAGAAAGCCACCAACAGCCGTCACAGCTGTTCCAATTGCAGGGCTAAGTCCGATAAAGCTACGAATAGCCTTCGCTGTTGATTCGTTAGAAGTTGTGGCCCATTGCAGAAAATCATTTCCAGAACCAATCAAAGCGCCATTTATCTTCTTAGCTCCAGCCATTGACGTTTTCATCAAGTTGTCCCAGTTACCACCTAATTGTTCAAGTGATGATCCAACGTTTTGTTGCATTTCCTTAGCCTGTTCGTCTAAGTTTTTGTTTGCAGTCTTTGTTGATCCTGCGTACTCTTCGATTGCTTTAGCTGCAGCATTCCAACTAGTTGTTGTGTTATCTGTTTCGTCAGCAACAGCTTTCATAAGTGTACGCATAACTTTCATACCATCTTGGCCGAACATAGCTTTTAGAGCAGCATCTTGTTGCTCTTTGCCGAGATTTTTAAGGGCTCCAGAAAGCTCACTGGCAACTTGTGGAATAGGTTTCATGTTACCTTCTGCGTCACGGAAAGAAATACCTAATTTTTCCATGTAGCCACGAGATTTTTTAGTTGGTGATTGCATTTGTACGATCGCATGATTTAAGTTATCAGCTGCTTGTGCTGAACTCATACCAGTGTTAGTAAGCAAGCCAATAGCGTTAGCTGTATCTTGCATACTGTAACCAGCAGATGCTGCAGTCGGTCCAATGCTCGATAAAGCTTGTTGCATACTTTCGATAGACGCATTAGACTGGTTAGCAACCTGCACTAAGATACCTGCTGCTTGCTCTGGTGATTTGAGACTCTTACCCCAGATATTCATTGACTGCTGAACAACGGATGCTGTCGTTTCTAAATCAGCACCCGCCGCGGTAGCAGCTTTAGCGATAGCAGGAAATCGTTGTTTGATTGTTTCAATAGAAGCACCGTCACGGGCCATAGCAACCATAGCATTTGCAGCATCCTGAGCGCTGATTGGTAATTCAGCACCCATTTTATTAGCGACTTTAGCTAATCCATCAATGTCTTTAGCAGTGCCACCCGCAATGACTGCAGCTTGGTTAAGTGAGTACTCAAAGTCACCATAACCTTTAAGGGCGCTAACTCCCATAGCAGTTGTAGCCGCTCCCGCATAAGTCATTGCTTTACCAATGCCACCCATCTTATCTTGAACAGTTTTACCAAGCGATTCGGTAGATTTAGCAGCTTTATCCATTGCGGAAGAAAAACCACGATCGACAGCACTAAGAACTGCAGTAATACTATAACTTTGTGCCATGACTTCCCCTCCTCAATCGTTCAAATTCAGCTAATCTAGCATTGATAAGATCACGACGTTTTTTCTCTTTGACTTTTTCGGTACGTGGCTTGTAGTCTTCTTCAAACTCATCACGCAATACGTCGATCATTTCCATAGCATCAAAGAAATCAGTAAATTTCTTGTATTTAGGCCTTGGGTGTTTAGCATTACCTGTTGTGGCTTGAACCGTCTGAATAAACCACGCCAACAAAGCCAATTTTTCTTGTTCTTTTATCTGCTTAAGTTGATAAGCTTCGATTCGCAGATTATACTCATCAAACGTCATATCTTCGATTTTTCTAATATCAGAAAAACCTAGATAAGCCAACGAATTCAACATTATCTCATGATACTGTTGATCTCCGGATTGGTTATCTAGGCTTTTAGGTTTTTTGCTGCAACTTTCACAGCGTTGGCTTTCAACATTTCGTTTGTGACATCATCAAATAGTTTCTCGATCTTCGCATAACCATCTAAGAAATCATCAATTTCTGCCATCGCTGGTCGGGGCGTACTTCCATAAGAAGCAGCATAGATAACGTTGCTCAACGCCACAGGATCATACGCTTGTAACGCTGGAATAGCCTTAGTCAAAGCCATCCCCATGTTGAAGCTACCAGTATCAACACCACCAACTTTATCTAATTCACGTACAAAGCGAACACCGAATTTCAAATCAACATCTTTTTCATTAATTTTCAAAATCATTTTTTACCCCTCCGCATTGATCCCAGCGTCAGCTTCTTTCCAAGCTGTACCAGTTGTTTTATTTTCACCCATTGCTTCTAAGCCACGATAAATATATTCGATAGCTTCTTGCGCTGATTGTGGTAATGTGGTCCACCCACGTCTTGGAGTGCCATCAACACCAAATGAAATTTCACGAGTCGATAGATCATCAACGTCATTATCATTACTATCTTCTGATACGATCGCACGACCATAGAACGAGAAATACTGTCCTTGTGCGTTCTTTCGTCCTGTATAAACAATCCAGAACTCTAACTCATCGCCATCGAACAAACTATCTTGCAAAGCATCTACGATAGCAGATGTGTTATTGATAAAATCCACACTTAGATCCGTTTCGATACCGCCTGCAGTTGTCACTGGGCCTGACTTTGTTTGTGTCGTATCTGAGTCCCGACTAGGTCCAAAGCTTAATGACGTTTGAAACGGGATCAACTTGCCTTCACTTGTCTTAGCATCTTTCAACTTGCGAACAAATAGAAAGGTATCTTTCCCATGTAATGTTTTAATATTTTCTGGCATTTTTAGTCACACTCCTATTAACTGTATTGAATTTCTAACTCTAAAATCCCATGAATCAACGGAATATCTGTCGTATTATCACCAATGATCTGGCTTTCACTATTTACGACTGTATACGTAAAATGTGTCGTTTTTCTGTGATGCTGGATCGCATCTAATAAATCGTTCAAGATCCTCGACACTTCAAATCGACGATTATGCTCTGCATACACATCAAGTTGAATATGCGTTTTACCTAAAAATCGAGTCTTAGTGATTCTATCGATATTTTGCTGATAACCGACGTGAACGAAAGGATATGCTTGATTTTCATCTGGTAAATAGTCGAAAGTCGCATATCCTGATTCATTTGATAATTCTATAATCTTCTCAAAAATCTCTTGATATGGGTCTATCATTTAACCAACCCTTTCATTTTCGAGATAAACACTTCTTTTTCGCTCTCGAAAGGCTTTTTCAGATAGTGCCGAGCTGGAAGCTTACGTGTTCCGTACTCTTGATAAGCAGCGTATTCAGTATCATAGCTGACTTGGCCTTCTAGGCCATCGCTAATAATCTTCTGCGTCATACTACGCTTCAACGTACCACCACGATAGCCTTTTGGGGGCTTTGTGTTGGCCGGGTATCTTTTCCCCCAGCCAACGGGTACAAGTTGCTGGCTACCACGAGCAACATTGATCGTTGAACTCTTAACGATATCCTTAACTTGCTTCAATTTTTTGTTAGATAGTAAGGCGTCAATTAGTTTATCGTCGCCTTCGATCTCGACTCTATAATCTCCCATGATATTCAACTCCATATAACGCTGTGCGCCTTTCTGACGTGATATTCATAGTGATCTGATACGTTTTATCATTGACAGTAAAATATCCCGTTCTGACGCTCATAGGACGCTGGAAACGAGCGACAACACGTTCTTGCTTCACATTACCAAAAACGAGCTGTTGCTGATTAGCTCCCATTGAAGTTAGATTTACAGGAACTACTTCACCATCAAGATCGTTCTTTCTAAATAAGGCCCGCTTGGTAAATCTCATAATTACGCACCAGCCTTGTCTTTATTGAAAAACACGATTCGCCCACGTTTTTGCTCAGTGTTATACCGCGCGATCACGTCTGCATATTCGTTGAAATCGCTAGCTGGATAAGTGATGCTTTCTCCTTCTTGCGAATAAGATTGCATCCCTTCATTTCCTAATCGGTTAAAGCGAGCAAGGGTCACAGGTAATACTACAGCTTCCAATGGTGGTGGTACTGAGGTTTCATCAACCATCATTGAAAGCTGATTGCGTGTCATCTCTTCTAAAGCCAAGATAACATCATCTTGTTCATTATCTGTGATCCCTGCCAGAAGCTTGACCGTGTTTACCACTTTCATTGTTCCTTCTGACAATTATCTCACCTACTCGCTAGCCTTAGATTTGGCTTTCTTTGTGCTCTTAACACCATCGGGATCGGCGGAGTTTGTACCATGGCCTGGCATTGTTTCAAAGACGTTATCGTCTGTTGTCATATTCAAGCCTGCAAATGCTTCATCCTTGACTACTAAAGCGGCTACGTGCATCGTTACACGCAAAGCTTTCATACCTTGTTCGAACAAGTTGATCGGTGTGCCATCTTCATTAGTCAAAGTAGATAATTGAGCTTGATCAGATACAGAGTATTCTAAACCTGCTGGAATACCGTAGTATAAGTAATTGAAGTCCCCAGCGATCAAAGACCCTTTAGGCATTGCATCTGATTTTAGATTTACGGTCGTGATCCCGTCGATCGTTCCGTTCACACGATCGTATAATGATGTGGCCACTCCATTTTCAGTCTTAACTGCTTTACGCAAAGCAGAATGATTTTGCACCTTGGAAACGAAGGCATTTGGTTCAATATTATTGTCATATAACTTATCTTCAAGATCCAAGATCGTATCATAATCGATCGAACCAGTGATATTAGTTCCAGCGGTAGCGATCGAACGTGCTAACGATTGTTTGAACGGGTTGTTCTTACCCAATAAGACTGCTTCGTCAAATTTCTTATAAAAAGCTTCAGCGATCTTAGGTTTCATGAATTCAAAGAAATTACTCATGCCCCACTTAAGGTACTCATCAGATACAGGCAAGATAACAGCCAACTTCTTAGCTCGCATTTCGACTGTCTTCCATTCGCTCTTGGTTGTTGGAATCTTTTGAGTTTCATCTACCCAATAAGCTCCGCCACCTCTAACAAAGACGTCGAATTTCTTTTCTAAGCCATCCATAGCTTCATACTTACCAAGTTGCATAACTTTCGAATTTTGCATGATCTCTTGAATCATCAAGATAGCATGCTTTTCTGGGATGCTCCCATCTCGTTTTTGTAAAAGCGTTACGTTATTTGGATCAAATGTTTGTGGCATTGTAAGCCCTCCTCTATTTAATTAATCTGTTGTTTTGTGCAAAGCTAGCAATATCATTCATTGAGTTATCACCAACCTTAAACCCCGCACTTTCTCTTGGACTATCCGTTTTAGATAGCTCTTCAACTCGTGCTTTGACCAACATATCAACTGACTCAGCCAGCTTTTGGATATTGCTGTGCGTCTTTTCAGCGTCATCAGTCAATACCAAATCTACAAGATCCGCGGGTAGCTTTTGTTCTTCTAATTGTTTTTGCGCTTCAATACGATATGCTTTCATGTCGAGTTCACGCTCACGTTGCTTCAAAGCCTCTTCACGACTTTTTAGCTTAGCTTCAGCACGATCCTTAGCGTTCATACTTGCAAGGCGCTTAGCTTCATCTTCACGTTCTTTCAACTTAGTATCAAGCTCATTATTCCATTTAGAACGTGCCGTTTCTAAAGCTTTAGCCACTCGCTTATCCGTATAGCTATCCAAATCAGATTGCGACTCAAATGTTTTATACGGCGTTGCTTGTTTTTCTTCAGTTGCTGTTATGTCTAATACTTCTTCATTATCCATAATGAATCCTCCTGACTACATACACACGAGCTAGGCATAATAAAAGCGCCCACTCACAAGCGAAGCTTCCAAGCACGCGCACCTAGTCATCCATATACAGTTTTATTTTTTACCGACCGTTCTTTAATGTCTGCGATCGCAAAAAGACAAAATATCCATATTTTCACCTAATTGCTTTATTTTGGTTCTTCAGCCGGCATTATCGAACATAAGCAATTAGGGTGAAACGGGTACATGTTATACCCTACAACAGCTCGATCATGTCGATATGGCCCATCAGAAGCAGCACGGCGACAAATACCACACGCACTACTTTCAAAGCTTATATCGTACCATTCGATCTCACCTTGCTTATAACTATCAAGTTGCACATCACCTTGAATCCTAGCCGTCTCGGTGATTAAAAGACGCCCGACCTGATACGGCTGAGCGTCAAATATTTTCGTAAATTCAGAGATATATTGATTAGGGTTCTTGCCTTGCAGGATCGCGCTATTCAACACGTTGCTTAAGCGAGCTTTAAGCCTTTCGGTGTTATGCCACACGTTATCGCTAAACGTCACAAAGCCGTTACCAAGCTTGTATGATGCATCGACTAAATTTTTTACTTTTTTATCATCAAACTTAAGTGCTTGCCCCAGGATACCCGCTTGTCGTCGATATTCATCTAAAGCGACTTTGTGCAAATGCTTGTAAGCCTCATCATTCAGCTTGCCCGCTAATCTGTCGATCTCAAGGTTGATTTCCATCTTCAACAGCTGCAAGCGACTAACACGCATTTTCAGGTTATAAAGCTTTAGATCTGCATTAGCTTGTGGTGAAGTATCCATTTTTTGCACGTATTGCTTAGCTTTATCAGCAAAGCGCTCAACGTCCATTTTATCGGCTAATTTCATAGCTTCAGCCATGGTCATATTCCCGTTTTTAGCATAGCGCAAAAAATTACGGTTGATGTCAGCTTCAATATCATTCAAAGCCTTACGATATTCTTTCATGATCCCATCAGTCTTACCCGATACAATTTTACGTAATCTTTGAGCATGGGCCTGCTCACGCTTGAACCAGTATTCCTTGCTATCCATCTACATCACCGTTCTCGTCATTTTTAGCGTTATTAGAGCTATCTTTTTTGGCGTCTGGTGTGTTTACCTTATTAGCTTGCTTGAAGCTCTCTGACAGCTTATCAGAGCTTTCTAGTTGCTCTTGCTCGGCTTTGAGATTGCTTTCTTCAGTTTCAGCCGTGGTAAAATGTGTCAGGTGATACATTGTCTTACGTGAGATAGGCACGCCTGCATTGATCAACATTGTTACTTCTTCACTGACCGCATACGGTAGATTAGGTGTGTAATCAACTAACACATTCGAATGCTTTTTCTTAGAAACAGATAGATTGCTTTCTAAGTTGAACAACAATTCGTAACGATCACCAACTGAACGTTTGAAAGCGTTGATCGTTTGTCCGATAGCTTGCTCAAAGCCAAATATCTTATAACGCATAGCCACACCTGTTGTATTTCCAGCAAAATTTTGGTCAGACATATCTGGAATATTACTGATGTTGAAAATATCTTTGCGGATACGCTCTTTGTAACTCTCACTAGCAGCACTATCAAATTCAGGGCTGATATACTTAGCATCAACGCTTGTAGCATTACCGTTACGATCGATACCACTTTGAAGGCCTAAAATGCCGTATCGCTGTATCTGTTTTATCAACTCATTAACGTTAGTATTAGCAGTCGAAAAATCACCGTTGATCACCAATAACGAATTGATAACATCAGTCATATAGTTGCTCGTATCACTTTCTACTTGGTCGTAAGCGTCGATCAACGGCAATACATCTTCATACCATGATGTGCGGTATTTGTTGCTCTGATACTCAACGATTGGTACACCGTTATAAAAGTGACTATCAGTGTGATCTTCTTGCAAAGCAGCATTCGTCAGCGTACTTGGCTTGAAATGAACGATGTTTGCATCGGTATACAGGATCGTCTGATATGTTTTCACGCTATCATTACTGAAACCAACTTCAACGATCCTTACTGCCGCTACCGGTTTGCGTTCAATAGTTGTGTCATAGATCACAAATGTTTCAAACACGTTAGCTTGCTTTATTTTATTGCCTTTATCATTCTTGTATTGAATATCATATGCACGTCCAAATTTGGCCACATCATACATCAGTTCGTTATCCAAGGTCGCTATATCGTTTTCTTTGTTGAACTCTATTAACTTAGCGTTTAGCTTGCTATCATCGGGCAAGTCATATTTTAACGGAACACTAGTGGTATATCCTGCAACGAATTGTGCGATCAGCTTCCCAAAATTATGTGCGATCCGATGATCAGCTTTGTTTTTGTCCATACGGCGATCACCACTAAAAATACCAGCATTACGCCCTTTAGAGTAACCGTCCAAAATTTCTAAGCGTGGTATTTGATTTGTGATGAAGTGGTTTATAATATGGGTCAGCGTCTCATAACTGTTATTTATCAAGTCATTCAAAGAGTTCACTCGATAATGGATATTGCTTTCAACGCTAAAAGGAAATAGATTATTGTTATCACTTAACCCCACGCCATTCTCAAATTCATTCACTTTTACCATTACATATACCTCTTCAATCTAGCCAGCTCTTCAACTGACATGCTTTCTTCTAAGTGGTCCAAATAGTCGTTATACATTGCATAACGCATACTGTCCATGCAGTCATCATCTTTCTTGATAACATCGCCCGTTTTTTCGTTCCAAGCATAGTTATAGATCTCTTTACGAAACTGTGGGCAATCATCATAAACGACTCTGAACTTACCATTATGCATTGATCCAGCTACGTACTCGATACCGTTCAATACATTCTTGTTGGCATTCATTGTTCGAATGCCAGCTTGGCTCAGATCGTAAATATGTTCTGGGTTGGCGGTATCGCAATAAAAAGGGATGTTCCCAAATCGCTCCTTGATATCCTTTGCCACATCTACCCAATAAGCGATCTGCTCATAACTAGCAGCATGTTCTTCCATTAACGTGTACACGCCATCGCGATAACCTATTACCGTGAATACAGTCTTGTGATTGAACCCCCAGTCAACGCCAACAAAAAAGCGCTCGTATGTTTCATCGAACGCTTGTTGTCTGCTTATTGTCATTGTACGTCTATCGAATTCCGGATAAACAAGCCCTTGGCCTGATACCCATAACCCTAAAATAGAACGATCGTAAAACATCCCGGTTGGCGTGGTCGCCTTAAGACCTTCGATATAACTTTGATCAAGCATTGTATTCTCTTCGAGCTTGAAATTAAAGTACAACGTCTTACCGCTATCATTTTCTTTATCGATATACTGCGTCTTAAGCCAATGCTCGGGATGGTCTGGGTTAGTATCACAAATAATATGTGCTCCCGGTCGTGAACAGCGGTTATTGATCTCTTGAAATACGCTCTGATCTGCTAGGGACGCTTCATTTACGTAAGCACCATAACTGGTCATACCACGTATAGACGCCATACCACGAATAGAACCTGTGTAAGCTGGCACGATCTCAACGCCTAATAAATGATAATGACCAAATCTATCAGTTTTAGGTGCTATCCTAAATTGATTGCCAAGCTCTGAAATAATATTCGTATAGATCGTGCCTGACGATACACCAGCGAGAATATATTTAGGGTTTGAGTCCCCCAGTTTTTTTGCTAGCTTTCTGACTCTATCCAATTCAAGCAAAAATAAGTAATTATCAATATACGTCTTACCTGAACGAACAGAACCCGAATTGATCAAAAAACGAAATTTTTGAGTACGATAAGCATGTAACACTTCTCGCTGTTTAGCTGTTAATACCTTGGTCAGTGCCATGTTCTTTGTCGTCCTCCTTTTCGATCGCTTCGATTAATTCTAATAAGTGATCTTCTGCATTAGTACTCTCACTTTGCAAGATCTTAAGCTTGGCTTCTTTGATTTTTGTATCAAGTTCAGAGTCTTTAATGCGTTGTTTAATCAATTCTCTTTCTTCAACGGATAACTGGCTATCGTTGTACTTATCACGCCAATTATTTTTGAGCCAAAATATCTGTGCGGTGACGTGACCATTCTTGGCTTTTTTGAACAGTGCATTCTCAATGATAAAATTAGCCTGTTCTTTTCCCATTTTTAGTGCGTTGGATATGTGAGGATATTTCTTTATCCAGTCATACAATGTCTCACGTCTAATCCCGATATTATGAGCGATCTGTTCATCAGTCAGGCCATCGCGTTTCCAGCCTTGCAGTAATAATAAATTTTCTTGCTTCAGCCACTTCTTGTATTGTCCTTTTGCCATTTCAAGTAACGTCACCTCCTTTCTACAAAATAAAAGGAATGCAGCTACTAACTACATCCCTACTGTTTCCAATATATTTACTCTATCAAGCTATGTCATAGCTCTATCAATATGCTATTAGCTCTATCATACAAAATCCCATCCAGCTAAAAGAAAGATTTATCCATAGCCCACATATCACTCATACTGGTTATTGATGATTCAAAATCGTTTAATCCATCCATTCAATTCACCTCAGCCGTAATTATAACAAAAAGCCCAGTCGCACGGACTAGGCTTAACGGGATATGAATTGAATTGTTAGTCTAATGACTAAAGGCCCACGCTGGAATTGCACCAGCACGGTATGCGAGGAAGTTACTGCTCACTAGATGGGCCATTTTGCCACACTCTCGGTCGTTATAGTGGCAAGGACTTATCGCGCCCCCACG
>ERZ777011.1124-NODE-1124-length-31904-cov-90.601149_pt1 | contig 31904 bp, 27 predicted proteins | sample MGYA00374964_ERZ777011 | MGnify/ENA primary metagenome ERZ777011 (study PRJEB29310, sample SAMD00008975) | mouse gut metagenome | study: EMG produced TPA metagenomics assembly of the Metagenome analysis of fecal microbiota from mouse which was promoted...
ATATTGCTATTTTACTAATAATTAATAACTTAATTTCGTCGAACTGACGTTATTTAATCATCCTTCCTCTGAAACCTTCATCGGAAACTTTCTGACGGGCCTCGGCAGAGCCTTCACGATAATCAAACCAATCATCCAGCAGATTAAGGGAAAGATGCAGAAAAGCGACTCCTGCAACAGAAGCTATCGCGGCAATCCAATTGAACTCCGGAGCGCCGTAAGACAGTGCAAGCGCAGTGAAAGCCGGCAAAAGTGACTGCGGGAGTGAAATAGGCCGTGCATTTTGAAACCAGAATCTTACTTTATTCATAGTCATGTGTTTATGAATTGAATCGTTCTATTATCAGATATTTCGGGCGCAAAGATAATCATTTGTACAAGACTCCGCCATAGATTTGTCATTCTGGCTGCCGAACAAACGCGACTCCAATTTGCTTTCTCCCCTTTCAGGTAATTTTGTTATACAATGTACATTATGTTAAGTACAAGAAATGAGAATAGAAAATATCCCCTTTTTTATCAGCATGCGCACAATTACAGCATAAAATTTGCATGGACGCGTGACCGTCCTAAAAACGGCAAACCGACAGAAATGACACACAGATTCCTGACATATGCAATGACGGTCATCTGCTTTTTTCTCTCAATCCAGGAAAAAGCAGTTTCCGAACATGCGGCTGACTCAGGAAACTTGATTCATGAAACTGCAGACAGTCCGGCTGACCACTCATGGTCCCGTGTCTTCCTGCATGACCTGTCAGCTTCGGATTCACCATGCAATCTCACCGGACCGACACATTATTCGGCTCCGCTCAGGACAAGTCACAATGCAAAGCGCCCGACATGCGCCAAGACGGTAAACATAAATTTCATCAAATCAGGAAAGGCCTACAACAGAGACTGCATTTCCATGCTCCTGGCCAGCATCAGACGTTTCCCGTCAGGCATTGAAGAGCCGTCACACAGATTCATAAACCTCAGGAAGATAGTTATTTAGCTTCCTCTCTCCACTTTTCCCGGCAGCCTGCCGCATATCCTCCTGCCGGACATAAATTCTTGATTGCCAAGCCTTTGAAAGACAACATCAGGACTGGTATCCCATGTCCTGAACAAAAACCGAAAACATAAGGCGAGGACTAATCAGATATGCAATCACACATATAAATAAATCCTTGATTATCAGTGACATCATATAGCGGTGATGCCAATACGGGCAATATGCACAGAAATCACTGGAAATCAAGACAACATATATAAATTCACTTTATTTATTATGGAAAAGAGATTCATCAGAATACGTTCTACAAAAGACCTCATCATATCAGTAAGCATAGCAATAGCAGGTGCAATCCTCATAGCGCTCCCTACATCAGTATCTATAAACCTGGTCGGATTCTTCATGATATTCGCAGGAATCATAATGCTGCTCTTCATGAAAACCGGTTATAAGGATGTCCAGACCGGCACAAGATACAGCAAGAAAGAAAGCTTCTATCCTCAGAGCATGCGCGCAGATATAGAGACATGTCTCGAATCCGGGAAAGGCAAAAGTGTCCTCGGCAGCGAGGAAGGAAAAGGAAACGGACTCAGACTCGATGTTTACTGCTGCAAGTCAAGCGGAAAGGCATATGTCCAGCTTTTTGAATATGTGCCGTACAAATACGTGCCATGCACCTGTGTATATGAATATGACATTGCATACGTACCCCAGCTGACCGGAGGATGCTGATAAGACAACAGGACTATAACCTTATAAGATAATGGAATACATTATAATAGCCGTTTCATTCTTCGGCATAATGTTCGGAGCCGACTGGCTTGTCAGCGGCTCCGTTTCAATAGCAAAACGACTTAAGATATCGGAATTCGTAATCGGTGCGGCAATAGTGGGCATAGGCACGTCCATGCCTGAGTTTGTCGTAAGCGTCATAGGAGCGGCAAACGGCAATGCAGACATTGCAATAGGAAATGTCGTAGGCTCCAACATCTTCAATGTGCTCGGAATACTCGGACTGACCGCCCTGTTCTTCCCCATCGTCGTGGACAGGACGAACATGAAGTTCGAAATTCCCTTCTGCATTTTCGTAACGCTTCTGCTCATTGCACTGATATTCAATTTCTTCAATGGAGATGCACCGATGCTCGGACGCGCTGATGGCATAATCCTGGTGTGCTTGTTCATGGTTTTCATGTCATATTCGTTTTACCGCGACAGGAAAAAAGCCCCAGAGCATGAATCGGAGCATAAACCAGAACATGAACCGGTCCATGAAGAAGCCTCTCCCCTATGGATATCGTTGGCCAAGACTGTGGCAGGACTTGCCATACTGGCCGTCAGCTGCGACCTCTTCGTGTCGAACGCCATCAAGATTGCCAAGTCATTCGGAGTCAACGACGCATTCATATCGATCACACTGATAGCATGCGGCACATCCCTTCCGGAGCTTGCAGCATCGGTGACCGCCGCCCTGAGGAAAAACACAAGGCTTGCCCTGGGCAACATTGTAGGCTCCAACATATTCAACATTACATTGATATTGGGAATCACGCCAGTCATAACTCCGCTGCAGGCATCCGGAATCACTGCAATGGACTATTTTGTCATGGCAACGGCCGTACTTATACTTCCGCTCATCTCATTGAGAGGGAAAATCAGCAGGGCAGCCGGCCTGGTGCTGTTTCTTGGCTTCATAGCATATAATGCACATCTGCTCTACAGCCAGATTGCATAGCCTGATGGCACAGCAAATATGCCTGCCGATGCGACCATAGAACATAGATAATGAATCACTCAAGTTCCACAATTTTCACCCGCCACATATGATTTCACAAAGCCTTTCAAGAGCCTTATATGTGATATATTGAATTTATTTGATAATTTTGCACCCCCGGACATATGGCCAGCCTTTTAGGCTCAGTTGACATGCGCAGTCCATATGCGTTCCGGTTTGACAAACAAAGCCGGAACTTTTGAACATTTCGGAAGACCGGCATAAATCCAGACACAGACATGGCAAAAAAGAAACAGGAAATCATCCTTGAGAATGTTGTAATAGAAACTGTTGCCGCAGAAGGCAAGGCTATAGCTAAAATTGACGGCACAGTGCTTTTCGTGCAGTTCGCCGTACCGGGCGACATCGTGGACGTAAAAGTGACCAAAAAGAAGAAAAACTACATGGAAGGATTCATCCTGCGCATGGTAAAGCCCTCACCGCGCCGTCTGGAGCCGTTCTGCAGCCATTTCGGAGTATGCGGAGGATGCAAATGGCAGCCCCTTCCGTATGAAATGCAGCTTCAGGCCAAGCAGCAGCAGGTATATGACCAGCTTGTGCGCATAGGGCATCTCCAAGTACCGGAAATATCCCCTATCGTGCCTTCTGACGAGACAACATATTACCGCAACAAACTCGAATTCACATTTTCGCAGCGCAGATGGATTTACGAAAACGAAGACCCTGAGACTCTCAGCGAACAGCAGAGATGCGGGCTCGGCTTCCATGTGGGCCGCTTCTTCGACAAAGTGCTCGACGTGGACCACTGCTGGCTTCAGCCTGAGCCGTCCAATGAAATCCGCCTCTTCATTAAAGACTACGCAATGAAGAACGGCCTGAGCTTCTTCAATATACGCGAGCATACAGGTTTTCTGCGCAACATGTTCGTCCGCACCACAGAGGCGGGAAATGTAATGCTGATTTTGTGCATGTATCATGAAGACGTGCAGGCCCGCACTGCCCTTCTTGATGCAGTTGCCGAGAAATTCCCGCAGATAACTTCATTGTACTATGTGATAAACGGAAAGGCAAACGACTCCATCGCTGACCGGGACTGCCACCTTTACAAGGGTGAGGACGCAATATACGAATATATGGAGGGACTGAAATTCAAGATTGGCCCCAAATCGTTCTACCAGACCAACACCAGGCAGGCATACAAGCTCTATAGCATCGCAAGGGAATATGCGGCCCTGACCGGAAAGGAGACCGTTTATGACCTCTATACCGGCACAGGAACAATCGCTCAGTTCGTGTCACGCCAGGCAGGCAAGGTCATCGGAATCGAATATGTGCCGGAAGCCATCGAAGACGCCAAGGCAAACGCCAAGGCGAACGGAATCACCAACTGCGACTTCTTTGCAGGAGATATGAAGGACATTCTCACGGACGGCTTTGTCGCGGAACACGGAAGACCGGACGTGATAATCCTTGACCCGCCGAGAGCAGGAATCCACCCTGATGTGGCACAGGTAATCCTGAATGCAGCTCCGGAGCGCATAGTATATGTAAGCTGCAATCCGGCTTCACAGGCACGTGACCTTGAGATATTGTGCAAGGACTATTACATCAAGGCTGTAAGGCCAGTTGACATGTTCCCTCACACCCACCACGTGGAGAACGTATGTCTCCTGTCAAGGCGATGAGCAGATGCTGCAGACAAGCTCACACAATGACAGTCCGTCAAGCCAAAGGCTCGCAATAGAGCCTTCCCTGTTCTGCAGCCAAGACTTTGAGCGTCGTGCCCTTTGACGCAAAGCCGCCGAACCGCAGAGATGCCTCGATTATGCGTCCGTCCGTAGTTTTCACCTTACCGGACGGGCGCATGTCCGTAAAGGCCACCACAGGCTCTCCCACCAGGCTTTCCAGCCCAGACATGACTCCGGTGAAGCCTTCTGCCGAATCAAGCGACTGCCTCAATGCTATATTGTCGAAAGAACGCGTTGCATAAAGCTTCCTGACTATCAGCACGGCACCGAAAATCGCCAGTGACGCCGATATGACCACAATCGAAACCGGCATGACAATAGGAACAAGAGTGAATGTCCCGTCAAAACGGAAAAACTCAGAATTGTCAATCATAGCGAAAGCCAGCGAGAGCACAACTGCGATGATTCCGGAGATTCCGCATACTCCGAACCCCGGAATCACGAATATCTCAAGGGCTATAAGCACAAGTCCGGCAACAAAAAGCATAATCTCCCAATATGCCGCCAGCTGCTCCACAAGAAGCGGGGAGAAATACAAGACCGCTCCGGCAACGGCTATGGCAAGCGGAAGCCCGACACCCGGTGTCCTTATCTCGATATAGATTCCGCCTATTATCATCATAAGGAAAATGGCCTGAAGGATAGGGTTCAGAAGAAACTGCACCACACGGTCAACCCATGTCAGGTCATCTTCCATGTTCCGTATCACGAAATCCCCGGAACCGCACACCGCACGCGCAACATCGGCCCAGCTCTCGCAGATTCCCTCGCAATAGCCCTTTGCCACGGCTTCCTCCGGAGTCAGGCTCAGCACATTGGCCGTGTCAACCATAGATTCTGCGACACGAGGGTCGCGCCCCTTGGCCTGCGCCGTTGAACGCATCATCCCGCGCATGAATGACTGGTATTTGTCAGGCATGACCCTGCCTCCCCCGTCAACGACAGTCGCCGCACCGATAGTGCTTCCGGTCTTCATATATATTGAATCGCACGCGATGCTGATGAGCGCCCCGGCAGAAACTGCCTGCATATTAACGAAAGCGATTACCGGTCCCTCATGACGAAGAATCGCGCTCCTTATGCTGTCAGCCGCATCCACAGCCCCGCCATAAGTGTCAATGTCCAGCAGCACATAATCGGCGGCGGCCTCAGAAGCCTTCTCAAGCCCGAGTACCACCATGCGCTGGGCTGCACGGTCAATATTGCGGTCAAGCCTTATCCTGTAAAACACGGCATCCCCTGCGGAAGCTGCCGTACACACTGCCAAAGCACATAAAAATGACAGGAAGCGTCTCATAGTAATCATAATCTTGGTTTGCATCTTGCAAACATACACAAAATCTGATGATTCCGTTTCAGCAAAGCGGCAATTTCTCCCAAAATCATATCTTGGCGCCACAGGAACACCGTTTCCCAAACACTGAGGAAGCACTTGTGCACCGCCGGAAAAACCAGCGGAAAACCATGTGCGCAGATTGATATTATCATATTATTTCATATCTTTGCCGAGATTGTTTCCTCTTACCGGAGGAAGAGCTAAATGCAAAATATGTTTATACAGTTTTTGATACTCGCAGCAGGGCTGCTGCTCATACTTTTAGGGGCCAATTACCTTGTGGACGGTTCCTCAAGCGTAGCAAGGAAATCAGGAATAAGCGAATTCCTCATCGGACTCACCATAGTGGGTATAGGCACATCCACCCCGGAAATGGTCGTAAGCTTCATATCGGCCTTCCAGCATAAGGCAGACATGGCCATCGGAAACGTCATCGGGTCAAACATATTCAACACCACGATGATTCTTGGAATCACAGCGCTGATTACCCCTCTCGTCATCACCAGAAGGAATCTCAAGAAAGACATTCCGCTCAATATTGCAGTGACCGGACTCCTTATAATGCTCGGAATGAAGAAAAGCCTGTTCGGCATTGGAGAAGACCGTCTCGGACATATCGACGGCATCCTGCTCCTGGCTATATTCACTTGGTATATCTGGACCTCGTTCAGCCATGACAGCCAGAACGTTACAGAGACTGAAAAAGAGCAGCCGGCAAAGCAATATTCAACTCCTGTGGCCGTCCTTATGATTATCGGAGGCATCGCGGCCCTCGTGGGAGGCGGCAAGCTCTTCGTAAACTCTGCTGCAAACATAGCCGAAAGGCTTCATCTGTCTGAAAAGTTCATAGCCATAACAGTAATGTCCGTGGGCACTTCCCTGCCGGAGCTCGCCACATGCGTTGTGGCTGCAATCAAGGGACGTGGACAGCTTGCGCTCGGCAACATACTCGGTTCCAACATATCCAACATACTCCTTGTGCTTGGCGGCTCGGCTGTCATAGCTCCGCTGTCCTTCAGCGGAATGTCTCCCGTGGACCTCGGTGCCATCATGATAAGCTCAATCTTCCTGCTTGCCAGCGCATATACCTTTGAGGTAAAGAAGCTTGACAGGTTTGAAGGAGGCATGCTGCTGGCCATGGAGGCGGCCTACATGACATGGCTTTTCACCAATCATTTATAATATCCCGCAAGCATAGTCCCCATCATGCAGGCTATGCCCGGGTGAAGTAATTTTTAAATAAGGATATATGGGAAAACTTTATGAAATGCTCAAGGAAGACTACCGCATAAAGGAAGGTCTCAAGACATGCATAAATTGCGGGACATGCACCGCAATCTGCCCAGCAGCCGAATTTTACAGGTACGACCCGCGCAAGATAGTTGATACCGTGCAGCGTGGAAACGACAGCGACATAGAGGAACTTCTCAAAAGCGATGTAATATGGTATTGCGGCGAATGCATGTCCTGCGTGACACGGTGCCCCCGCAAAAACGGACCGGGACTGGTCATAATGGCATTGCGCAACCTTTCGGCCAAACTCGGCTATTTCGTGCATTCGGAAAAGGGACGCCAACTCTACCCTCTCACGAAAATCATGACCGGAAATATCCTCAATTACGGATATTGTGTGCATCCTGACACATTCAAATGGGAAGACCACGTCGAGTCCGGCCCTGTATGGAAGTGGCATACGGAGCATCTCGAGGACAATTTCGCAAGACTCGGAGCCAATTTCAGGGGTGAAGGGCCGGGAGTCCTGAGGAAAATACCGCAGGAGTCCCTTGACGAGCTAAAAAGCATATTCGATGTGACCGGAGGTACGGAGAGGATGAATGCCGTGGAGAAATTCTCCGAAGAAAAGGCACGTGAGATGGGAATGTCGATTGAGGAATATTTCAGTTACACCTTCGGCCACTGCTCCGAGGGACATTTGAACGAGGAATGATTTTATGATTTACCAAGGCAAACAGAAGATATGGTCGGAATACCAGAAGGAGATTCCGGACGACAAATGGTTCTACGTCAGAAGCTGCATCAGGCAGAACTTCTTTCCAGCATCCGAAAGGATGTTCATGGAGATATGCCGTGACATCCTAAAAAAGGATTTCTATGAGACAGAGCATCATACGACCTGCGGAGGCATAGCATATCACTGCGACACCATTCCGCAGGAGACGGCAATGACGATAGTCGCAAGACAGTTCGCCCTGATGACTGAGGCCGGATATGAAAATTATGTCGCCTCATGCATAACGTCTTTCGGAAACTATACTGAAATCCTCCAGACATGGGAGGAATTTCCGGAGCTGGAGACAAGGATACGCGAGATGCTCTGGAAGGCATGCCGAAAAGAATTCAACAAGCCGAAATATCTGGCCCACGCCAGCGACCTCATATACAAATACCGCAATCTGATAGCGGAGAAAGCCAAGTTCCGTCTCATAAACAAGGAAACCGGAGAGCCTCTCAGGGTCGTGGAGCACATCGGCTGCCATTATGCCAAGATGTTCCCGTCAAAAGGTGTGGGAGGAGCAGAATATCCTTACGTGCTCGCAGGCATGGTTGAGGCATGGGGAGGCAATGTCATTGACTACCCTGAGCGCAGGCACTGCTGCGGATACGGATTCAGGCAGTACCACGTCAAGGCCAACAGGGGTTATTCCATCTCCAATACGCACAAGAAGTTCGAGTCTATGGAGCCTTACAGGCCGGACATGATAATCACCAACTGCCCCGGCTGCCCGTATTTCCTGGACAGGTGGCAGTATGTGATTGCCGAAATGGAAGGAAAGACCTACGGAAAGGACGGATTCGGCATCCCGGTCTTCACATACGAGGAGGTTGCCGGACTTGTGCTCGGATACAATCCGTGGGACCTTGGACTCCAGCTTCATCAGGTGGCCGTGGAACCTCTGCTTGACAAGATAGGAATCAGCTATAGTCCCCAGGAGAAATACAAGGGTCTCGACAGCAAGGACATAATGCGTCCAGGACTGCCAGAGAACCTGAAATGCTTTTAGGACTGCCCGGCAGCCGCATATCTTGAGTGCAGCTGCCGGCAACATAAAACCAGACCTGTACAATGAAAGAAATCATCGTAATAATAGGAGGCGGAATCGCCGGCCTTGAAGCAGCCTCACAGCTTCTCAAACTCGGGTACTCCCCAATCATCGTGGAGAAAAGCCCAAGCCTCGGAGGACATGTCGCAAAATGGAACAGGCTGTTCCCGGACATGACCCCAGCTGCGGACATCGTTTCCGGACTTGTTGAAAGCACCAAGGAGGCAAACATCTTCCTTAACACAGAAATATCTTTCATCAACCGCTTGAGGGACAACTACAATGTGAAGCTGTCCAACGGGGTTTCGATAAGCACGAAATATATACTCTTCACCACCGGCTTCCGTCTTTTCGAAGCCGAGAAAAAGGAAGAATACGGCTATGGGGTATATGACCATGTTATCACCAACGGAGATTTGGAGCACTGGTTCAACACTTCGGATGACAGGCGCATCTCTGAGCGCGATATAAAGTCCGTTGGATTCGTGCACTGCGTCGGTTCGAGGGACGAGAAGGCCCGTAATTCACAATGCTCCAAGGTGTGCTGCATCACAGCCATCAAGCAGGCCATTGAAATGAAGGAAAAGTTTCCGGATGCGGAAATATGGTGCTTCTACATGGACCTGAGACTCTTCGGAAAGAAATTCGAGGATTTCTATACGAAGGCACAACGCGATTACGGAATACATTTCGTCAGGGGAAGAGTCTCTGAAGTGAGCGAGGATATCAACTCTAGGGTAATCGTCAAGGCCGAGGACACATTGGCGGGCAAGCCCATCAGGCTCACCCTGGACCTGCTTGTGCTCATGTCAGGTATGGTATGCAATCCTGACTGCACAAAAACGGCAGGAATGCTCTCCCTTCCTCTCGATTCGGACGGCTTCCTGAAAAGCTCCGACAATGTACTGCACATAACATCCTCCCCTAAGTCTGGAATCTTCTATGCAGGCGCATGCACAGGCCCGAAGACGGTTCCTGAAACCCTTGCGGAAGCCAGGTCGGCAGTCCTTGAGATTCATTCACATATAACAGGAAAATGATGGACAACATCTTCGGTTTCAAAATATCCCCAAGCTCTGCCATCAATATGGACAAGGTCGATAGAGCTCTCTTCAGAGAGCTCTGCCGCGTCGAGCCAGACGCGGCACGCTGCATGGCCTGCGGGTCATGCAGCGCGACCTGCCCGGCTGCGGCGTTCTCCGGGATGAGCATAAGGAAAGTCCTGCTGTGCCTCCAGAGAGGACGTGAGAAGGAAGCTTTCGGAATGATGTCCAACTGCATGCTTTGCGGCAAATGCATGATGGTATGCCCCCGCGGCATCAATACAAGACGCATTATACTTGCGATAAGCAGCATCTATGGTAAGGAGGAAGTAAAATGAGGGAAATCTATCTGTCGGGATACAACAATTTCGTGCTCCCATTCATGCTCGGCATGACATTCTGCCTCGTATGGTGCTTCTTTGGGGCCGCAAGAATCATAATCCAGCTTCCGGGAAGTGACCGCAAGAAATTCTTCCTGTCCCTTATCAACCCGAAGACAATGGCCAAGAACATAAGGGACTGGTTCTGCGACTGCCTTTTCCATGTCAAGCTGTGGAAGCGCAACAAGCTTCTCGGCTACATGCACTCCAGCATAGCATTCGGATGGTTCATGCTCATTGTCATAGGACACATAGAGGTAATGCTCTACACCCCTGACAGGGTCCACAAGATATGGTATCCGATATTTTTCAGATACTTCGTGGCCGTAACGGAAAAGACCATGAAAGGCTCTTTCTTCTTCTTTCTGATGGACTTCTTCCTGCTTGTGGTGCTGAGCGGCATCATACTGGCCATCGTGAAGAGGGCGCATTCAAAGCTCTTCGGCATGAGACGCACCACAAGGCCGAGCCTGCCGGACCTGATAGGACTGTACTCGCTCTGGTGCATATTCCCGCTGAGGCTTCTTGCCGAGGGCTTTACGGCAGACATCAGCGGCGGCTCATTCCTTACTAAATCGCTTAACGTCGTCCTGCATTCCTTCCTGAGCGACTCGATGAACATGCTTCCGACATGGTGGGCATATTCGATAGCTCTCGGAATTTTCATGTGCGTGCTGCCTTTCAGCCGCTACATGCACATTCCGGCAGAAATCCTGCTCATCCCGATGCGCAACGCCGGAATAAAAATAAGCAGCGCAAGAAAAGGCTTCGCAAAGATTCAGGTCAATTCATGCCCGAGCTGCGGCGTCTGCATTGATGCCTGCCCGATGGGAGCAGTCAAGGCAAACATCAAGGATTCGACCGTCTATCTCAACAGGCAGCTCAAGCGCGGCAACTCGAGACGCATAGAAGAAATCAGCGACAAATGCCTGCTATGCGGCAAGTGCACGGCAGTCTGTCCTGTCGGTGTAGAGGGAGACAAAATAAGGATAGCCCAGAGAGCGACAAAGCAATACAATCTGTGCCCGGATTATTCAAATATCGGGACGGAATCCTTCAAAATAGACTATAACAAAAATGTTATAGGATTAAACAAACATGTTTCCAACATTGAAAACAAGCGGGTTCTGTACTTTGCCGGCTGCATGACCGCTCTGACTCCGGTTATCATGAAATCCATGACTTCCCTGCTCGGAAAAGCCGGAATCAGCTATGCAGTGATGGACAAGGACGGAGGAATCTGTTGCGGCAGGCCTATGATGATGGCCGGAAGAAAGGAACCTGCACTGGAGATGATTGCAAAGAATACGGAGATAATAAAATCATCCGGTGCCGACATCCTGCTGCTGAGCTGCCCTATATGCTACAAGGTCTTCAGGGAAAGCTACCGTCTCGAAGGAATAAGGATAATGCACCATACCGAGTATCTGGAAAGCCTCATATCTGAGGGCAGGCTCTCACTGAGGAAAAACGATGTGCGCTATGTGTATCATGACCCATGCGAGCTCGGACGCGGATGCGGAATATACGAAAGTCCGAGAAAGGTAATCTCGTCAGCCGGCTCACTTGTGGAGGCTGGAAAGCACCATAAGGAAAGCATCTGCTGCGGAGGAAGCGTCGGAAGCCTGTCCTTGGGATTCGACAAGAGGAAGGCTCTGACGGAAAGCGCGCTCACGAGCCTCACGGCAGAGTCGCCGGATGTAATCGTGACAGCCTGCCCGTTGTGCCGGAGCACATTCAACCGCTACTCGGACCGCCCGGTGAACGACATAGCGGAAATTGTGGACAAATCCTCATTGTGACATAAGAAATAAAACGTAAAAAACATAAACCCATGACATTCAAACCAACCAAGTACACCCTCAAATGTTGCGCTGACGGGCACATGCTGGAAGACGCAGGATGGACTCTTGAAGCCCCGGAATGCAAGACACCGAGCCTTGTGAGGGCGGAATATGAAAACAGGCAATTCAATCCACGCAATGACCTTGACGGATTCTACCGGTATGCGGACTGGCTCCCGATAAAAAAGACACTCTCCGGCTCATGCGCCCCTGTGACATATAAGAGCCAGGCTCTGGCGGAAAAACTGGGTCTGCAGAACCTCTATATAACATTCTCAGGATGGTGGCCGGAAAAAGGCGCAAAAATGGAAACCTGCTCATTCAAGGAGACAGAGGCATATTCTGTATGCGCAAGGCTGCCGCAGGACAACAGCAAGGTGCTTGTAGTGGCATCCGCCGGCAATACTGCCCGCGCTTTTGCAAAGGTATGCTCAGACAACAGAATTCCCCTGCTCATATCCATACCTTATGACAATATCTCGGCCCTATGGTTCAAGAAGCCTCTTGACAGCTGCGTGAAAATCATAGCCTCACCCAAGGGGTCGGACTATTTTGACGCTATCGCGCTTGCGGACAAGGCATGCACCTCAAGCAAGTTCATGGCTGAGGGCGGAGCAAAGAACATAGCCAGAAGAGACGGAATGGGTACTACCCTGCTCTCTGCAGTTGAGAAAATAGGACGTATCCCTGATGCATATTTCCAGGCCATAGGCAGCGGAACAGGCACTATCGCGGTATGGGAAAACAACCTCAGGCTTATTGGAGACGGAAGATACGGTTCACACAAGATGAGGCTCTACCCGTCGCAGAACGACCCTTTCACCATAATGTATGATTCATGGAAACTGCACCAGAGGAACCTTGTGCCGATGACTCCGGAGCAGGCCAGGGCCGCAGCTGCTGAGATTGACGCCAAGGTACTTTCCAACAGGAAACCTCCATACTCTCTTGCAGGCGGGCTTTTTGACGCTATGGAAGACGCCACGGGAGAAATCTTCAAGATAGGCAACAATGAGCTTTCTTTCTGGAAAGAAGAGTTCAGGAGCCTTGAGGGAATAGACATACACAATGCAGCTGCCGTAGCCGTGGCATCTCTTGCGGAAGCCTCACGCAGCGGCAAAATCAGGCCAGAAGAAACCATAATGCTCAATATAACTGGAGGCGGTGAGGAACTGGCCAAGTCAGAGGGCGAAATAACATATGCCGAGCTTGACCTTGTGCTTGACCCTTCACTTCCTGCCGGGACTATAGCGGAGCAGGTTGAAAGGCTCTTCATGAACTGACAAATCTGAAGCTGCCCTGAGCAGTTTCCAAAATACAACAAACAATGAAACTTTTTATTCCATTTGCAGCCGCACAGGCAAAAGACTCCCTGACGGTTGTACAGAAGGAGCTGACAAACGTGGCTGAAAAACTCGCAACCACACCGACAGACGAACTGCTCGGCAACTTGCTTGACAAGGCGATAGCGTTCGGCATCAAGGTCCTTGCAGCCTTCGTCATTTATTTCGTAGGTGCCTGGCTCATCAAAAAACTGAAAGGCCTTCTCGCAAAGATTTTCGAGAAAAGGCAGACAGACGCAGCCATAGCCTCATTCGTGCAGAGCATCGTGAGCATAGCGCTTACGATTATACTTGTTCTGATAACGGTAGGAACACTCGGAATTGACACGACTTCGCTCGCTGCACTTCTGGCCGGAGGTGGAATGGCCATCGGTCTTGCCCTTAACGGCACAGTGCAGAATTTCGCAGGCGGAATCATGATTCTCGTGTTCAGGCCTTTCAAGGCAGGAGACTTCATCGAGGCCCAGGGATATTCAGGAACAGTGACTGAGGTCAACATAGTAAGCACAAAGCTCACCACTACAGACAACAGGAACATCATCATCCCTAACGGAGCGCTTTCAAACGGTACGGTAAACAACTATTCGCAGAACCAGCTCAGGCGCGTGGACTGGACGGTAGGCGTAGAATACGGCTCTTCAGCAGAGCAGACCAAGGCTCTCCTTCTCGACATCATGAACAGCGACAGCAGAATCCTCAAAACGTCAGACGGAGCTCCCGCCAACCCTTTTGTTGCGCTCAGCGCCCTTCAGGACAGCAGCGTAGTGTTTGTCATGCGCGCATGGGTCAGGGCTTCCGATTACTGGGACGTGAACTTTGGCATCAATGAGAGAGTATATACCGAGCTTCCGCAGAACGGAATACAGTTCCCTTTCCCTCAGCTGGATGTCACCATCAAAAACAAATGACGCCTCCCAATTCGGGACAGCATACAATAAAAGCGGCCTTCATCGGGCCGCTTTATTTGTTTGTCCAAACGCGTCTGAACAGGATCAGAGCAGGATGGCGCCTGTAGTCTTCTCTTTCTCCAGAAGCTCTTTCGTAACCACCGGATTGGCATAGATGTCAAGGAATATGCGTCTGAGGTCTTCCTTGTTGATGTCCTTCTCGACGGTCTCCATCTGATGCTCCATGTAGGTGACGAATTTCTCCACATCACACGGGTCATAAAGGTGGGAGTATTTGAAGGAGTTGTTCACGATGTCAAAGGCGACATAATTGTTCTTCCACAGCTTGTAGCCCTCGATAACCCTGAGGTCAACAGCATGCCTGATGAGCTGGTAGCGGTCGTTCTTGTCGCATTTAGCAGCCTCGGCAATCTCATCTTCCGTCAGCGGCTTGCCGATGTTCAGATGTATGTTGCCTTTCTGCTGGGTTATTCCGACCATGATGCTGTTGAGGTCCTCACCCTCGGCCTTGACATATTTGCGCTTCTTGGAAATGACAAGCTCACGGGCCTTCAGGATGTCACACGGCTCATATTCGTATGAAATGCTCATCGGAATGATGTTCAGTTCCTTGAAGTTCTGGAGGAAGTCAGACTTTCCGCTCATGTCGAGCATCTTGAGAAGTCCCTGCTCGGTAATGTCGTATCCGTTCTTTGTGCGGCCCTGCCTCTGCGCGAGCCAGATTGAACTGCGCTGCTCAGTGATATTGAGCCTTATATAGCGGGAAAGCAACTGCGATGACAGGTACAGTTCACGGGCTGAAATGCCGCGCATAACCTTAATCATACGGTTTGAGCGTATCAGGCGCTCGATGGTCTTGCTGGTGATGAGATTGTCTCCTACAGCGATTTCAGTCATCGGAATCCCGTTCCTGTACAGGACAAGCTGCGTGATGGCCGGGTCGAGAATGATGTCACGATGATTCGAAAGGGCAAGGAACTTCTTGTCCTTGTCGATATTCGAGATGCCGTCATATGAGAAATTGCGTGCAGTATGCTCAAGGGCCCACTCAACGAATTTCGACATGACGAGAATCTGGAACTCATCAATGGTCTTTATGCTCTTGAGAAGGTTCTTCAGGAAATCCGGAGACTGGTCTGGAAAAAAGTATTTGCAGGCTTCGGAAAGGAGAGCGTGGTCAGCCAACTGGTTCAATGCCTCAGCTGCCTCAGCGTCACTATATGGGCTTATGCTCTCAAATTCAGATAAATCTAACATGGTTTCTAAATATTAGTACAAGTTGCAAATTTATAAAAACATTGCAAATAGTTCCTGTTTTTTTTCAAAATAGGCACATTTAGCCGTATAATCCGGCTGAAATCTCCTTAGATATACGTTTTAATTGCCGTTCTCGCCACGGAAAAGCATTGAACTGTCCCCATAGCTGAGGAAACGGAAATCATGGCCTAAGGCGTAATCATATATGCTTCGCCAGTCCCCTCCGACAAATGCCGATATGAGCAGGAGCAGCGTGCTCTGCGGCTGGTGGAAATTGGTCACGAGCACATCAGTGCCCCTGAATTTGAATCCTGGCACTATGATTATGCGCGTCCCAAGCTGGAGCTCTTCCTTTCCGTTGGCCCTGAGCCACCCGGCAAGCGCGGATATGGCTTCCTGCGTAGTGTATGAGTATTCACGTCCGTAAGGCTCCCACTGCCCTATATCTTCAGGAGCACCATTCTCTATGCATTTCACACCTGCATAATACAATGATTCGAGCGTCCTTACCGATGTAGTGCCGACCGCCACTACCTTGCGTCCTGAGGCTGCAAGCTTTTCCAGGAACTCACGTGTCACCACAAAAGGCTCCCTGTGCATGGTATGCCCGGACACTGACGAGCTCTTGACAGGCAGGAATGTTCCGGCTCCGACATGAAGACAGACAGTCTCCATGCTTATTCCCCTGTTCCTGATTGCCTGGAGCACCTCTTCAGTAAAATGCAATCCTGCGGTAGGCGCCGCCACTGAGCCGCGGAAGCGCGCATAAAGTGTCTGGTAACGCTCAAGGTCAATATCCTCCGTATCACGGTTCAGATAAGGCGGAATAGGCACTGAGCCGCATGCCTCCAGCACCTTTGAAAACGGGAATCCGTTGATCCATGCAAATTCTACAATTGACGTGGCCCCGTCCCTTTCCACAAGAGCTGCGGAAAGCCCCATATCGTTAATCTGCTTGTCATTTAGAGGATTGTATAGCGACAGAAGGTCACCTTTCCATTTCTTTACATTGCCTATTATGCATTTCCAGCGGCATCTGGCAGTCTCTGAGAACATGCTTGCGTATTCCTGCGGCAAGACCGGCTCAAGGCAGAATATCTCGATATGAGCGCCCGTCGGACGGACAAAGCGAAGTCTTGCGGGAACGACTCTCGTGTCATTGAACACCATCATAGAGTCTTCTGGAATAAGAGAGGATATTTCTTTGAATACCTTTTCTTCTATCTTGCCATTATGATAACAAAGCAGCTTGGAAGAATCTCTCTCCGGTAGGGGATATTTTGCAATCCTTCCGTCAGGAAGGTCGTAAGTATAGTCTTCAATCTTTATTTCCGGTATCATTAGCGTAATTCGATTTTTTGCGTTACAACTATAATTACGGCAAAAATACGCAATTCTCGCGTCATTTGGAAATCTGCATGCTGTGTGACCTTTCCCGTTACACTTGTAACATAGAGGCAAACTTCAGACTGCGTTACATCTATACCGCACAGGCGGCAAGCTCGGCCAGTTACCGAACTTAATGTAACGTGTTAAATATGTGATATAACATTTTCTTATCTGTGTTTTAGTAATTACGTAACTAACTAAAAACCACGTATTTTATAATATTAATCTAAACTATTGGATAATGTTTATATTGTTACGTTTGAGGTTCTCGGCATCATTTTATGCAAATCAGCACAAAAACCATACATTTGTAATCACTATCACATTAATAATCTGCATTTTATATAATTTACTTAAAGTTGTAATTTATCTTACTTTCCCCTATTTCCATGCCCCGGTTACATCTTTGACGGCAATTTATATTTTACGGTTCTGATTTTTCTCGCTATATTTGTAATCATTTGTTTACATCTATGAACGAGAGGTTAGAGAAATTTCTGGCGGCTGAAAATCTGTCGCAGACACAATTTGCCGAAAGCATCGGAGTGGCACGCGCCGGCGTGTCTCACCTGCTCTCCGGCAGGAACAAGCCGAGCTACGATTTCATCGAGGCCGTGATGCAGAAATATCCGGGCCTCAATATGGAGTGGCTTATTTTAGGGAAAGGCAAAATGTACAAGGATATGCAAGCTGCGCCTGTCATTGATGAAGCAAGCAGCCTTTTCCCTGCTGAGCCGGAACAGGAGCAGAATGCACTGCAACCAGAAAATGTCCCGTCAGAATCCGATAATCCCCTGCCGGTGGCCGACATGCCTGCAAATACTGCATCCTCGACCGGACGTGAAACTTTATGTGACATACGGCAAAGCATTGTAAAGCAGCGAAATGTATCCAAAGTAATCATACTTTTTGATGACGGCTCGTTCCAGGAAATGTAGCGGCTGTCCTAATTCAATGTCTGCCCGGTCGTCTGCTCTCAGCTTTTTTCGCTATTTGTGCTTGCGCACAGCCACTACTTGTGCTTACGCACAATAGTGAATGTGCTTCGGCAAACATAAAATGAATTTTATGTCTGCTCTCAGCTTTTTTCACTATTTTTGCATGTTTTATGAACCGAAGCATTTCTGTAAGACATGTACAAGCATCTGATGAAGCCGATTCTGTTCAGGTTCAATCCTGAGACGGCACACAACATGACATTTTCCGCCCTGTCTTTCCTTAGGCGCATACCTTTTGCCGGCTCCGTGACAAGGGCCATATATAAAAAGGAATACAAATCACTTCAGCGGGAGGTTTTCGGAATAAACTTTCCCAACCCTGTAGGACTTGCGGGAGGACTTGACAAGAACGGGGAATTTTACAATGACATGGCTAACTTCGGTTTCGGATTTGTGGAAATCGGCTCCCTGACACCGAAGCCCCAGGACGGCAATGCCAAGCCGAGATGCTTCCGTCTCCCCGCTGACAAAGCCATAATCAACAGATTCGGAATAAACAACAAAGGAGTCAAGAATGCAGTTGAGCATCTGAAGAAAGTGCGCCCGGAAGTCATTGTGGCCGCAAACATTTCCAAGAACGCCTCCAGCATGAACGAAGACGCAGCAAAGGACTACGAGAAAGCCTTTGCGCTGCTATACGACTTCGTGGACATGTTCGTTGTGAATGTCTCATGTCCCAATGTCGTCGGTCTCACAGCCTTGCAGGACGTGTCGTTCCTTTCTGACATTGTTGACAGGCTGCTTGACCTGAGGATGTACTACGACACATTCCGCCCGATTCTCCTCAAAGTATCCCCAGATCTCTCAAAACAGCAGCTGGATGACATAATCGACTATTGTCTCCGCTCCGGCATTGACGGAATAGTGGCAGGAAACACAACAAGAAGCCGCGAGGGACTCACCACAGACAATGAACGGATAGAAAAAATCGGCAACGGAGGCCTGTCAGGCGCACCTCTGTACCGCAAGAATCTTGAACTCGTAAGATACATACACGAAAAGTCGGAGGGAAAGCTTCCCATCATAGGTGTAGGCGGCATAATGTCCGGTGAGCAGGCAAAGGAAATGCTGGATGCCGGAGCGTCCCTGGTGGAGATTTACACCGGCTTCATTTACGAAGGCCCCGCTATCGTCAAAAAGATACTCCGCTACCTTGACGAGGCAAAAAGCAACAAAAAGAAATGACACAGGCGTCCATATGCACCATAGGTGACGAGATACTGATAGGCCAGATTATCGACACCAATTCTTCACACATATCACGTGCGCTCAATTCTGCCGGAATAAGAGTGACACGCATGCTCTCAGTCGGAGATGACCACGACACAATCGTCAATTCGCTCAGGACAGAACTTGAGAATAACAGCATAGTGATTGCAACCGGCGGGCTAGGACCGACAAAAGATGACATCACCAAGGCAGCCCTTGCCGAGCTGTCCGGTTCAGAGTCATTCCGCACGGATTCCGTCCAGCTTGGGATAATCCACGACATACTCGGTTCACGCGGACTTGATGTGCTCGACGTGAACATCGCCCAGGCTGAAGTGCCGGACAAATGCGAGGTAATCCCGAACAGGCTCGGCACTGCCCCAATAATGGTATTCCGCTTTCCAGAGTCGATGTTCGGTCACAAGGCAAGCCTGTATTCACTTCCCGGTGTCCCGTTCGAGGCTCTCGGTGCGCTTGAGGACATCCTTGAAGACATACGCCGGCACAATCCCGTTTCCGACATCTGCCACAGGACAGTCATGACATTCGGAGTCGCGGAATCGGCACTTGCCAATATGATAGCTCCGTGGGAGGACGCCCTTCCTGAAGGAATGCACCTGGCATATCTGCCAAACGCACTTACAGGAGTACGTCTCAGGCTGTCTATGTACGGAGAAGGAAACATGGAAAAGGAGGAGAGAATGATAAGCTCCGAACTGGCAAAACTCAGCGTCATGCTCGGAGATATAATCTGGTCAGACCGCGATGACACTATGCAGGAATGCATCGGAAGGATGCTTGCCTCGGCAGGCAAGACAATGAGTGCAGCCGAATCATGCACAGGAGGGATGATTTCCTCAATGATGACATCCGTTCCCGGCTCATCAGAATACTACCTCGGCTCGGTGACCTCCTATGCCAACAGTGTCAAGACCGAAGTGCTCGGCGTTCCGGAGGAAACCATAAGCACTCACGGAGCTGTCAGCCAAGAATGTGTGGCAGCCATGGCGGAAGGTGTGCGAAAACTTACCGGAAGCGACTTCTCCGTAGCCACATCCGGCATATCAGGACCAGGCGGGGGAACAGATGAAAAACCGGTGGGAACGGTATGGATAGGAGTAAGTTCGGACGAAGGAACGGAAACATTCATGATGAGGTTCAAAGGAGACCGGAAACGCAATACCGAGCACTTCGCGGCACATGCGCTGAACTTTCTCCGCCAAAAGATATCTAAAGAACTAAATATTTGCCAACAAGTATTTAAAACAATAAAGTTATAAATACAAACTATTTTGTTACACAAATAAGAGACGATATATAAAAAACTGTCTACCAAAGAAGTATGAAATGGGGCTTAAAATGAACGAAATGAGTACTGCACACGCAAAATACGAGAAGAAAAAAAGACGGATAAGGGCCAACGGCATATTCTACGCCGCAATTTCATCCGCCTCATTCGGCTTCTCCCCAGTGTTCACTATCGCTCTTCTTGTTGCCGGGCTGTCCAGCTTCGACACGCTTGCCTACAGATGGTCCACCGCTGCCGCAGTCCTGATGGCCTATGCTTTCTACAGGAACAAAACACTGCGCATATCACGGGACGAGGCATGGAAAATAATTCTGCTGAGCATACTGAGGGCCGTGACCTCCATTACCCTGCTGTACGGATATGCGAACATATCAAGCGGGATAGCATCCACAATCAATTTCATGTACCCTGTTGTGGTGACAGCCTGCATGATGCTATTCTTCGGAGAAAACAAATCCAAGTTAAACATACTGGCCGTAATCCTTGCAATCCTTGGAGTATATCTCATGGCCTCAGGAGACGGACTGCGTGTGCCAGGAGGCAACACTGCCCTCGGACTCACCTGCTCGATAATCTCCGCTTTCACATACGCGGCATACTTCATCGTTATGAAAAGGAGCAATGCGGATAAAATCGAGGCCGTCAAATTCACCACATGGATAATGATGCTGAGTGCAGCATACTTCATAGCCGGATGCTTCATCTCGGACGGAAAGATTACCCTTGTCACAAATCCGATCCACTGGCTCTATATCCTCGGACTCGGCCTATGGGCCACGATGGTGTCCAATTTCACCGGAGTGAAGGCTGTACGACGCATCGGGCCGACACTTACATCCATCCTCGGCGCACTTCAGCCTCTTACGGCAGTATTGCTCGGCGTGCTCTTCCTTGACGAGCATCTCGGTCCCAAAACCATAATCGGGATAATCCTGATACTCGTCACCGTGAGCATCATCGTACTGAACCAGAACAGCTCGAGCCGCTAAGCCTCCGGACTTCGGAAAATACGCGGAGAAAATTGGCTCCGGCAATCTTTTCCACGTCCGGCTCAGAATATCCCCTCCTGCGCAGTTCATCAAAAATAACAGGAAAACACGAAGCGTCCTCCATGCCGCGTGGTGTGACTGCTATCCCGTCAAAATCAGACCCGAGGCCTACATGGTCAATTCCCACGAGAGAAACCACATGGTCGATATGGTCAGCAATCCTCTTGTACGAAGGACGTTCCAATGCATCAAGTTCGTCAAGCACCCCATACCATGCAGCGCGTCTCCCAGTGTCTGAAGGACAGGCAATGAACTCCTGCTCAATAGCCTCCCCATGCTCCCCAATCCCGGAGCCGTCAAGTATTTTTCCGAAACCGCCGTCAAGAAAGACGGGGAAAAAATTAATCTGGATGACTCCCCCTGCAGCAGCAAGCGCCCTTATCATGTCGTCAGTCATGTTGCGCGGATGCCCAGCCAATGCCCTGCAGCAAGAGTGCGAAGCTACGACAGGGGCACGGGAACACTCCAGCACATCATAGAAAGACTCATCCGAGATATGCGACACATCTATCATCATACCGAGACGGTTCATATGCTCCACGACTTCCCTGCCGAAAGGGCTCAGCCCGTTCCATTTCCTGACATCGGAAGCGCATGAGTCGCAAATCAAATTGTTTGCGGAATGGGACAAGGTCATATACCTTATCCCCGCGTCATAAAAGTCATGCAGCTTATCAAGAGAGCCGCCTATGGGAGAGCCGTTTTCCAATGCCAGAAACACGGAGAAAAGCCCAGCTGCCTTGTTGGCGAGAGCCTGTTCCGGAGACAACGTGAGAGCCGCCTTGTCCGGATTAGACTCCAAAACGGACATTACGCTGCCGAGCATCTTATATGCATATTCCTCCCCGGCCTCTGATGACATGTCAGCAGGAACATACAAGGCCCAAAAAGCACCGTCGATTCCCCCGCGCCTGAGCTTGGGGAAATCGACGTGCGAATGGTCATTGTCGAGGGTCATGTCCCTCAGACGGAATATCTGCGACGGAGTGTCGCAATGGGAATCAAGGACAAACATACCCTATTTCCTCTTAGGGTCGTCAGCCTTTATCAGCGTAGAGCCTACTATCCTGTCAACCTCAATGGCCGGTTTTCTCTTGAAAGTAAGCATGGAGCCACCTGTAAGGGACACTTTCAGATGGTCAGTAACATTTACATGGCACTTGGAAGAACCAGCCTGCTCAACATCTCCCTCCCTTGTCTCCAGCTGCTCCGCGTCAGTCCTTGAAACGCCGGTAGCCTTTACCTTAAGAACAGAGGCCGTTCCCATCATTGTTACCTCGCTGCTGTTCGCTGCATAGACATCAGCCTCGGCCATGCTGCCCTTGACCTTGACAGAAGAAGAGCCGGACGCATCAACAAAGACAACACCGCCGTTCTGCATCAGGGTCACGTCAGATGAATTGGAGGCATTGACATAAAGTTTCTCCGAAGCGTTGACTTCGGCTGAAGCCCAGGCGCTTTTGGCAAAATCAAGCTCTGCTGTTGAGCAGTCAAGCCTGAACTGGGCCACCTTGGCATTGTCCGAGACAGTAAGGGCGAACGTGCCCGCATGAAACCTGTCACAATGCGACAAAACAGCCTTATCCTTGAGCACCATCGCACTGAGAGTCGGCATAAAAACCTCTGCTTCAAGCACTGGCTCAGCCGCTCTCTTCTGCCTGAGCTGTTTCTTCAGCTCCGGAGTATAGTTCTTCTCATCGAGAACAAGATAAAGAGTGCCGTTCTTGACATAAGCCTGAACGTAAGGAGAAATCCTCTCGTCGGAAGTAATCTTGACAGAATAGTCAGGAGCATTCCTCAGCCTTACGGTGAACTTGTCCGAAACATTTACAGTCTTGAAACTCTCATATTCCTTGTGCTGCACAAGATTAGGCTGCGCAGAAGCAGAAAATCCCCAAAACAGCAGAAGGAGTGACAACATATGAATTTTTCCCATGGTCATATTCCTCCCTATTGTTTTGCAAGTCTCTGTCTCACAGCTTCATAAAGCATCACAGTAGATGCAGCAGCCACATTGAGTGAAGATATCTCACCTGCCATAGGAATCGCCGCCTTGTCGTCAGCAAGATCCAGCATGGCCTTCGATATGCCCTTGCCTTCAGAACCCATGATTATAGCGCAAGGGCCTGTCATGTCAACATCATAAATCTTCCTGTCAACTTTCTCCGTAGCCGCAATCAGACGGAATCCACTCTGCTTAAGATAATATGCGGCCACACGCAAATTGGGCACCTTGCACGCGTCTATCCTCATGAGGGCACCTGCCGAAGACTTTATCGCTTCTGCATTTATGGCCGCCCCTCCCTTCGCAGGCACTATTATTCCATGTCCGCCCGCGCATTCGAGACTTCTCGCTATCGCACCGAGGTTACGCACATCGCTGACCCCGTCAAGTATCATAAGCACAGGATTCTCCGACATGCCCAGGGCATCATTCACAAGCTGCTCAAGGTCAACATAATCAATCTGGGATATATAGGCGAGAACACCCTGGTGCGCTCCCCTTACGCTCCTGTTCAATTTCTCGACAGGAACGAACTGGAACGGTATCTCCCTGATTTTCAGAAGTTCCATCAGTTCTCTGAACTGAGGCCCTTCAAGTCCTTGCTTGAACAATACTTTCTCAAGCTTTTTGCCTGTCTTGACTGCTTCCATGACAGGATGCATGCCGAACAGATATTGAGTTTTAGATTCTTCCATATTATTTCATTTAAATCATTCACCTATGCTTTCCAGAAGCCCAGCCCATTCCTCAGTCTTGAGGTCCAGCTCCCGCTTGTGCTCGAGATAGCTCCGTGTAAGCTCCATTATGTCATCGTCAGGGCCCGGGTCAGCAAGCACAGACTCGATTTCCTTCATCTTGGCTTCCACCTCTCCTATCCCTTTCTCCAGGAACGCGATACGGTTGCGTACCTTGCGCTCCTCCTTGGAAACAAACTTCTTTGCCTGATACTCCTGCTGCGCCTCGGCCTTCTTCTGCACCTGGTCATCTGAACGCGTCTGGGTTTCGGTATGATAATGCCTTTCAAGCTCGCTCAGGTTCTCAATGCGCCGTCTTTCAAGGAACTCCTGCACTCCACCGAGATGTTCACGCACCTTTCCGTCACGGAACTCGTAAAGCTTGTCAACAAGCCCGTCGAGGAAGTCCCTGTCATGAGAAACGACAATCAAAGTGCCGTCATAAACCTTCAGCGCCTGCTTGAGTATGTCCTTTGAACGTATGTCCATATGGTTCGTAGGCTCGTCGAGAGCCAGGAAATTGTATGGCTTGAGCATTAGCTTGGCCATGGCAAGACGCGCCCTTTCACCTCCGCTCAGCACAGCGACCTTCTTGTCCACGTCCTCCCCCTTGAAAAGGAAGGCACCGAGAATGTCCCTCAGCTTCAGGCGCACATCACCCACTGCAATACGGTCCAATGTCTCGAATACAGTGTCATTCTTGTCGAGTATATCCTCCTGATTCTGCGCATAATATCCAATCTGGACATTATACCCGGGCCTGGACTCCCCGGACATCTGCTCCAGCTCTCCCATGATGACCCTCATCAGGGTTGTCTTTCCCTCGCCGTTCCTGCCCACAAGAGCGACTTTCTCTCCTCTGCGCACCTCAATCTGAGCGTCAGAAAATACAGCTTTGCCATCATATCCGACAGTCATGTCCACAGCCTTGTATGCAATGTCCCCTGAACGCGGGGCCGGAGGGAACTTGACTGCAAGCGAAGACTTGTCCTCAATGTCAACCTCTATCCTCTCGAGCTTCTCAAGCTGCTTCACGCGTGACTGAACCTGGTTGGATTTGGAAGGCTTGTAGCGGAAGCGTTCTATGAACTCCTCAGTTTTCTCAATCATCCTCTGCTGGTTCTCATATGCAGCCTGCTGCTGTGCTATGCGCTCCTTGCGCAGTTCCAGATACTTGCTGTACGGCACCTTATAATCATGGATGCGGCCGAGCATTATCTCCACAGTGCGTCCGGTCACATTGTCCAGGAACTTCCTGTCGTGTGAAATCAGCACAAGCGAACCGCGGTAATCCTTCAGATAGCCTTCAAGCCACTCGATAGACTCTATGTCAAGGTGGTTAGTAGGCTCGTCCAGCAGGAGCACGTCCGGCTTGGAAAGCAGAATCTTGGCAAGCTCGATACGCATGTTCCATCCCTGGCTGAAAGTCTCAGTCGGCCTCTCAAGCTCATCGTAACGGAATCCCAGGCCGATGAGGGTCTTTTCTGCCATCACACGCGGATTGTCAGAACGGTTATATGTCAGGGCATCATTGACCTCATTCATTCTTATTATGAGATCCTGATACTCCTTGCTTTCATAATCCTGCCTGATGGCAAGCTCGGCCGCGATATTCTCCAGCTCATCCTCAAGCGAAAACAGGTCAGCAAAGGCAGTCATCGCCTCGTCAATGACGCTCTTTCCCCTGTGATGCTCCATTATCTGCGGAAGATACCCTATCTTCACACCATTCGGCACGGCAACCTGTCCTGAAGTCGGACTCTGCAGCCCGCATATCAGCTTCAGTATCGTGGATTTGCCGGCACCGTTCTTCCCCACCAGGCCGATCTTGTCATTCTCGCTTATATGGAAATTCACGTCATTCAGCAAAGTGAATCCACCATAGGCGACAACAAGATTATTAACAGATATCATATTCAGTCATTAATATGTTCACACAGTCTCTCTTCAAAAACTTTCACGAGCATCTCCGGACAACGGACAGGCCTGCGAGTCTGCCCGTCAAGGAATCCGAGCACAACCTTTCCCTCACAGAGCAGGCTGCCGGAAGGCCCGTAAATCTCATTGCGGATGACCAGCTTTGCCATAGGCACCTTATCTATCATGGTCACCACCTTGATGCGGTCTCCCATCTTTGCCGGCATCCTGTACCTGCACTCCACGGAGATTACAGGCAGCACTACACCGGCTGCCTCAATCTTGTCAATCGGAATCCCGGCCTTGGCCATCATGTCAGAACGGCCGCATTCGAAATACCTTATATAATTGGAGTGATGGACAATGCCCATCTGGTCCGTTTCATAATACCTGACGTCTATCTCAAGCTCCGATTTTATCATAACAAAAAAGTTACAATATCAAACTATAATGTTTTATCAACTATTTCTCAAAGCATTGAGAGAAGCCTCTATACTTTCTATCTTTGAAAGCGAATCGGCCTCCTTCTTACGCTCCACAGCAACCACGGCCTCAGGAGCATTGGCCACAAAGCGCTCGTTGGAGAGCTTCTTGCGGACGGAAGCAAGGAAATTCCTGTAATAAGCCAGATCAGCCTCAAGCTTCTTGACCTCTTCATCAACGTTGACCAGTCCTTTCATCGGAACGAACATTTCCACGATACCCACCATGAAACGCTGCGCAGCAGACATGTCTCCCTCAGCCTTAGCGACAGAAACATTAGCCAGTTTCACGATTACCGAAATAACCGATGCTGGGAAAGCTCCCTTCATCATAAGTTCAAGAGTCTCCTTTGGAGAGATGTTCTTCTGCTGGCGTATGTTGCGCACACCTGCCACCGCCTCGCAAGCCATGGCAAAATCAGAAATCAAGGCGGCGTCATAGCCTGCTGACTGAGGATAGCGCTGGTTCATTATGGTCTCCCCTTCTTTCCTTTCAGCCATATTCTGCCAGAGTTCCTCAGTGATGAACGGCATCACCGGATGAATCATCTTAAGCAGAGCGTCAAAGAATCCGACAGTCGCCTCATATGTGGCCGCATCAATGCCTGCCCCGTATGCCGGCTTCACGGCTTCAAGATACCATGCGCAGAAATCATCCCAGAACAACTTGTATATAGTCATCAGCGCATCGGAGATACGGAATTTCGAGAAATGGTCCTCCACCGTCTCTATGGCCTGTGACAGTTTGGCATTGAACCACCTTACAGCCACGGCAGAAGCCTCAGGCTGAACTGCGGCACCGTCAACATTCCATCCGGTCACAAGGCGGAAGGCATTCCATACCTTGTTGTTGAAATTCCTGCCCTGCTCAATCTGGGACTCGTCATACAGAATGTCGCTTCCCGCTGAACTGCAAAGAAGCATTCCCAAGCGCACCGCATCAGCTCCATATTTGGCGATGAGGTCAAGAGGGTCAGGAGAGTTTCCGAGGGTCTTGGACATCTTGCGGCCCAGCTTGTCCCTTACTATGCCCGTAAGATATACATTGCGGAACGGCACATCATTCATGAACTCGTTTCCGGCCATAATCATTCTGGCAACCCAGAAGAAAAGGATATCCGGTCCCGTAACCAAGTCATTTGTAGGATAATAGTATGCGAGGTCCTTATTAGGCTCTGCATCAGGATGACCTGCCTTGTTGGCGTCAAACACGGATATAGGCCACAGCCATGACGAGAACCATGTGTCAAGCACATCATCGTCCTGACGCAGTTCATCTGCAGTTATAGAAGGCATCAGCTTCCTGGCTTCTTCAAGAGCCTCCTGAGGCGTCTGAGCCACCACAACTTTTCCGTCAGGCAGATAATATGCAGGGATACGCTGTCCCCACCAGAGCTGACGGGAGATGCACCAGTCACGCACATTCTCCATCCAATGGCGGTATGTATTGCGGTATTTGTCTGGAATAAGGCGCACTTTTCCGCTTTCCACGGACTCCAGCGCATCCTTTGCAAGCTCGCCCATCTTCAGGAACCACTGCATCGAGAGCCTTGGCTCAATCACGGCGTTAGTCCTCTCCGAATAGCCGACAGGAGAAGTATAATCCTCGACTTTCTCAAGGTTTCCTTCCTGCTCAAGCATCTGCGCAATCTTCTTGCGGGCTTCGAAACGGTCTTCACCTACGAGAATCTGAGCTTTTTCATTCAGACGGCCATGGTCATCAATGATGTCAAGCACAGGAAGGTTATGCCTTATTCCTATCTCATAGTCATTCACGTCATGAGCCGGAGTGACCTTGAGACATCCCGTACCGAAGTCCATTGTGACATAGCTGTCCTCTATAACAGGTATTTCCTTGTTTATCAGAGGAATCAGGACTTTCTTGCCTTTGAGCCAATGATACCTTTCGTCTTCCGGATTGATGCAAATTGCCGCATCGGCCATAATAGTCTCCGGACGTGTTGTCGCGATTATTATGTACTTGTCGGTCGGCTTGCCGTTTCCGTCAGAAATGAAGTATCTCAGGTGATAGAACTTGCTGACAGTGTCCCTGTGGATTACCTCCTCATCGCTTACGGCCGTAAGTCCAATCGGGTCCCAGTTCACCATGCGCACTCCCCTGTAAATATATCCCTTGTTGTAGAAATATACGAAAGTGCTTATCACGGCATCGCTCAGGTCTGGGTCCATCGTGAACTTGGTCCTGTCCCAGTCGCATGACGCACCGAGCTTTCTGAGCTGGTTCAGGATGATTCCTCCGTGTTTCTCTTTCCACTCCCAGGCGTGCTTGAGGAACTCCTCACGCGTCAGGTCTTCCTTGCTGATACCCTCAGCCTTGAGCTTGGCAACTACCTTGCTCTCGGTGGCGATTGAAGCGTGGTCCGTGCCAGGAACCCAGCATGCATTCTTGCCGTCCATCCTCGCCTTGCGGACAAGCACGTCATTCAAAGTGTTGTTAAGGACATGACCCATATGAAGGATTCCCGTAACATTAGGGGGCGGTATCACTACCGTATAAGGCTCCCTTTCATCAGGTTCCGAATGGAAAAACTTGTTCTCAAGCCAATAGGCATACCACTTGTCTTCTGTCTCCGAAGGATTGTACTTAGCTGGAAGTTCCATAAAATATTTACTCTAACAATTAATCTTTAGGCATATGCATACGTTCACGCCATCTTCGGATGGCATAAAAACAAAAATGCACGATTCCGGGCCATAAAAGCGCAAAATCGTGCAAATATACGAATAAGTCGAGAGCAGAACCAAATTTTATTTGGATTCTGCCGAGCGGAAGTATATTGTACGGAGTAAAATATACTATTTTTAGAAGCCGTTTGAAACTTTTGGGAGTGGAAACTGTCTTAAATTTTCATCAAAACCGTCCGAGAACTCCCGAAGCAAAGCCGCCGGCATTCATTTGCCTCCTGTCAGAAGGCCAGATAAAGTCCGAATCCGTTTCTCGCAGCACCGACATTCAGAGTAAGCTGGTTGGCCTGAGCACGGGAATTATAAGTGGCAGAAGCCCTTTTTGCGCGTGACTGGCCTACACAATAGATAGGAATACCGGCAGACAGGCAGGCTACTCCCGGGAAAATGCAAACGGCACCTGTAACGGTAGCAAAAGCTGCTCCTGCAGAAAATTCAGCATAAGCATAACCGTCAGCACCATAATAAATATTGTTTGCCGCTGCTGCGGTCCCTGCAACCATAAGTATGATGCTGGCTCCCGTGATGACACCGCCGGCAATCATGAGCTTCTTTCCGCTGTTGCGCATCTTCAGTCCTCCGCTGGCCTGCTTATACAGGTCAAGAGGCATGCACGCCTGCATATCGCTGTAAGTAAGCTGCTTTCCGTCCAGATAAATCGCCCCTTTTTCATAAATCATCCTTCCGAAAGGAACAGGCTCAGCCGACACAGGCGAAAATGCCACTGACTCCCCGAAAACCTCCTCAGTACCATTGGCGAATGTGATTTTGGATATTTTAGAAGCAGACATCTTATATACAGGACCGTCCGGATTATCATAAGCCTTATAAACCACCTGGTCATCATTTATCTCAATGACAGTGGCCTCAATCACCTCAGAGTCCGTCATCAGGATAATGTCCTGAGCAAATGCGGAATGTGCAGACAGCATGCATACGGCAGCCGCAACCAAAGAAAAAAGCAATTTTTTCATAATTTCAGTTTTTTTAATAGCGGGGACAAACTTACGAAAAACATTTGTTTTTTCTGCTTAATGGAATAATAAATATCTTAGTATCATTAGTGTCCCATTAAAATTGGGACGAATTAAAAATTAAATAAACTTGGCCCATTTGGTCTGAATCGTTCTTTGTCATTTTGAAATTTAGTTTTATCAAAGAGGTCTCTCAGATGAGTCTTGTCAGTCAATGAGATGCTCAGTATTTGTAACACTTCATATGTACTTCTGTCCAGTTGCATATTGTGTTGAATGATTGCCACCAAACAGTAAGCGCATATAGCAGCATATATCTGTATTCGAACAGCATTCTCTGTAGTTCCCCAAAATCTTTTGATTTTAAGGTGCTGCTTGAGCCATTTGAAAAACAGCTCTACCTGCCAACGATTTTTATAAAGTTCAGCAACCTGCAGCGCAGATATATGCATCGCATTGGTTATGAATGTAAATTCTCGTTCTTGTTCTTCATCCCAATATCTAACCAGTCTAAGTGGCTCTGGGTAATATTGTTTAGGATAGAATCCAGTCAGAAGTACACTTGCGTCTGAAAGCACATTCCTAGGCAGCCTACGTTTCCATTGGATGGATTTGTACCCGAGATTCTTTTTTGCTCTGACAACAAAGTAGGCTTCAATTTGATGAATTTTATACAGCATTTTGAAGTTGTTATAACCGCGGTCAAAGATGTAATAAGAGTTTGGTTCATAAGGAATTTCAATCATGACTTTAGAATCGTGTACGGATGCTTCCGTGATATGAAAGAATGCAGGAATCTGTGTTTCCACATCATATAATGTATGCACTTTGATACCACCTTTCTTTTTGCGGAATTTCGCCCACCAAAAGACTGAAAGGCACAGGTCAATAGTTGTCGAATCGAAAGCATAAACGTTACCGCTAAGTTTAAAAATATGATTAGCACACTTTTATCGTGCTTCGCTAACCAGGCAGTAAGCATATTCTTCAAAGATGTGATAGTCTCTATCTTGATTTGCTCTTGCCAGCGATGACTTTGATACATTTTTACCCATTCCTAAATGATAACATTTAGAATGATGAGCTTCAAGAGCAACTATCAAATCTCGCAGACTTTCACGATTAGAAAGTTGACCAAACATCAAAGCAAGTAGTTGATCCCAGCAGGTGAAGTGCTTCACATCTTTGTCGCCATCATACTTGGTGACTATGCGGTTAAACTTACTTCGATTCAGAAATGAAGCCAATTGAGCGAAAACGTATTTGTCTTGGAACATATGCCATCGGATTAATCTGATGCAAAGCTACAAATTCAAGTCCGTTCGCTCGGAAAATCGCTGTAACTAACTAAATTTCAAATATTTCAAAGAACTCTTTTAGATTTTAATGGGACAGCAATGTCTTAGTATATGACAATTTTTAGATTGTCTTGTCCTGAAATAGGTTTACCGATAATTGAACAATAAGTTGTTAGGACTT
>ERZ777011.1125-NODE-1125-length-31860-cov-7.190222_pt1 | contig 31860 bp, 26 predicted proteins | sample MGYA00374964_ERZ777011 | MGnify/ENA primary metagenome ERZ777011 (study PRJEB29310, sample SAMD00008975) | mouse gut metagenome | study: EMG produced TPA metagenomics assembly of the Metagenome analysis of fecal microbiota from mouse which was promoted...
TGCTATTCCCAAAGAATGTGCTTTGTTGTTAACAAAACAGTATTATACAATAACCCCCCTTCCCGGATCAGGACAAGAAGGACGATTCTTGTTTAATCGTCCGGAGCGTCTGCTGTCCGAGTGAAGCGAGTTTCAGGCGCGACAGCGAACAACAGGAACGGAGTAGCGAAGCAGCGTTCCTGTCGAAGTCAATCATAAACGGCATGCTCGATGGAGTTTGTGAGGTGTTAAAATTGTTTTCAAATGGCTTTTGCATAGAAATTGTAGTTTTTTGCGTAAGTTTGTGCAAACTTCTTTTCAGGGAAGGTTAAGGCGTTCAAAAAGCACAAAATCAAACATACTTTCATATATGGAGACTTTTAATGAACAGAAAAAGAGCACTCGTGTTCTTACTCTTTGCGGGGCGGCGATGGCATCGTTGGTTCTTTGGGGATGTAGCGGAACAGGTGCGACGGCCGACAACTCGTTTGAACGGTCGGACTATTACACGCGTGGTATTGGGCAGTACCCAGGTGATCCGAAGGAAGATTTCTCTCCTTCCTTGGTTCCGGATCATTCTACTTACCGGAACATAGCCCTTCTGCGTTCAGCTTTTGCCTCTTCCAGTCATGACTACAATCTGGTAGCGCAGTTAACTACGGACGGCCTTGTTTCTGACAAGCACCCGCAGTATCTGAACTTGTCGACACCCGAAGGCGATGTCCCGAGACGGGAACGTGAGTGGATGATCGACGAAGGTCCTTATTCACGGAATACTTTTACGGGAGGAGATACTTATTTTCAGTTTACGCTGAAGAATTACAATAAGTCCGTTGATGAACTAAAACTGACGGGCACACTTGTTTATGATGACGAGCTGGCCAAAGAGGGCTATGAAATTGTCTGCCAGATTTCAGGTGATGGGGAGAGATGGGAGGAAGTTGGTCGTATGGAAGGAAAGGGGCTTCCAGGCGAGGCGGTACGTTATCGAGTGCCGGTTACCGACCCAAACAAACAATTCGAGCAGATAGCCATGCCTGTACGCCGATTAGATCTCACAATCCCTTTCAATAAGGGGAAAATAGTAGGACGAGAGTTAGTTCAATCGTCTCTTTTCCGGATAGTATTACGTATGCAGGGAGCTCACAGTTGGATTTTCACGGCTGCCGATTTTTATAATAAAGGTAACTTGGTGGAGATGAAGCCGTCTCAGTTCTTCAACAGTGCCTGGATGAGTGCGACGGCAGGTGAGGAATGGTTGTATGTGGATTTGGGTAGCCGGTCTGAATTTGACAAAGTGAACCTGCACTGGATTAATAAAGCCGTGAAAGGTAAGATACAGGTCTCGGACGATGCCAAACAGTGGAAAGATGCGGTTGAGTTGCCAGGTGGCGATGGGCTGAAAGATGAAATCGTCCTGAACGGTAAGCAGCAGGCTCGCTATGTGCGTGTTTTGATGCAACAGTCGGCGAACGGTAGCCACTATATCCTGAGCGAAATGGAAGTAATGGGTAAAGGTGGTCTCATAGCCCGGCCCGTAACTCCTCCTGCTGCGTCAAAAGGGGAAATGAACCTTTCCGGCGGAAACTGGAAACTGCAACGCGCTTCTGAAGTGACTGCTTCGGGTGAAGAAATATCTACCCCGGGATTCAAGCCGGAGAACTGGATCGTGGCGACAGTGCCGGGAACGGTATTGAGCAGCTATAAGAACATCGGGGCAATTGCCGATCCGAACTATGCGGACAACCAGTTGCAGGTGTCCGAATCGTTCTTCTGGTCCAACTTCTGGTATCGTGACGAGTTTGAAGTGCCGGAAGGATTCAAGCAGGACCGCCTGTTCCTGAATTTCGACGGGATCAACTGGAAAGCGGATGTCTTTTTGAACGGAAAGAAATTAGGCCGTATCGAAGGCGCCTTTATGCGAGGCAAGTTCGATGTGACGGATCTGGTTGTTCCGGGTAAGAACGTGGTGGCTGTAGAGATCATCCGGAATAACCATATCGGGGCGATCAAGGAAAAGAACAAACAGAGCACGGACTTCAACGGCGGAATCTTAGGGGCTGATAACCCGACTTTCCATGCTACGATCGGTTGGGACTGGATTCCGACGGTTCGCGGCCGTAATATCGGTATCTGGAACGATGTCTTCCTGACTTCGACCGGGAAGGTGACGGTTGCCGATCCGCTTGTTACGTCTGTCCTGCCGTTGCCCGATACGACTTCCGCTACGTTGACGGCCGAGGTGATCGTGAAGAACCACGATGCCAATACGGTAAACGGTACGTTGGAAGGCAAGGTAGGAGATGTCACATTCCAGAAACCTGTTTCTTTAGCAGCAGGAGAAGAGAAGACGGTCGTTTTCGATGTCAAGGACTTCCCGCAACTGAAGATGGAAAACCCGCGTTTGTGGTGGCCTAAAGGTTACGGCGCGCCGAACCTCTACGATGCCAATTTTACCTTTAAAGCGGATGATAAGGTTTCGGATACGAAAGACTTCAAAGTCGGTATCCGCCAGATGACATTCAATGAGGATAATCATATCCTGAGCCTCTTTATAAATGGCCGCCGCTTTATCGGCCGGGGCGGTAACTGGGGCTTCGGTGAATCGAATTTGAACTATCGCGGCCGTGAATATGATATCGCCGTGGCTTACCATGCCGATATGAACTTTACGATGATGCGTAACTGGGTCGGCATGATCGGCGACGAGGAGCTTTATGAAGCCTGTGACCGCCACGGTATCATGATCTGGCAGGACTTCTGGCTGGCTAACCCGGCCGACGGACCCGATCCGTATTATCCGGAAATGTTTATCGCCAATGCGGAAGATTATGTAAAATGTATCCGTAGCCATGCTTCTATCGGTCTCTACTGCGGACGTAACGAGGGTTTCCCGCCTGAACAGATCGACAAGGCGTTGCGCCGTATCATCAAGGAAGACCATCCGGATATCCATTATATCTCCAGCTCGGCTGATGATGTGGTGAGCGGCCACGGCCCTTACCGTATGCTTCCGGCAAAAGAATATTTCACGTTGAAGACCGGCAACGACAAGTTCCATAGCGAACGAGGTATGCCGAACGTCATGACTTACGAAAGCATGCTCCGTACTTTCTCGCCGAAAGGAATCTGGCCGCAGGATGACGAATGGGGCATGCACGACTATACCCGCGAAGGGGCACAGGGCTGTACCTCTTTCAACGAGATCATCGCGAAAGGGTATGGCGAACCGCAGAGTGCGAAAGAGTTTGCCTGCCTGGCCCAGTGGGTGAACTACGACGGCCACCGCAGTTTGTTCGAGTCCAGAAGCCAGAACCGCAAAGGTTTGTTAATGTGGATGAGCCATTCCTGCTGGCCTTCAATGGTATGGCAGACGTATGATTATTATTTCGAACCGACTGCCGCCTATTTTGCTATCAAGAAGGCTTCCGAGCCGCTGCATATCCAGTGGAATCCGGCAACGGACGAGGTGGAGGTGGTCAACTACAGCGCCGGAACGCATAAAGGCCTGACGGCAAAAGTACAGGTTCTGAATATGGATGCATCCGTAGCCTGGGAAAAAGAAGCCACTGTCGACAGCAACGAAGATACGACCGATAAGTGCATCAAGTTGGAATTCCCGGAAAACTTGTCGAAAGTCCATTTCATCAAGATGACGCTGGTCGAAGACGGCAAAGTTATCTCCGACAACTTCTACCACCGCAGCTTGGAAGAGAACAACTACCAGGATTTGCAGAAGTTGCCGAAAGTCGCTTTGCAATCTGCCACTACTGTGGATAAGAATGCAGACGGAACCTGGAGTGCTGTATCCGTTATCGAGAACAAGACGTCTACACCGGCTTTGATGATCCGCCTCAATGTTGTAGGTGGTAAAGACGGTCAGCAGATTCTGCCGGTGTTTTATTCCGACAACTATTTCTCTTTGCTTCCGGGCGAGAAGAAGGAAGTCCGTATGAACTGGAAGGATGAAGATGCCAGAGGAAATGAAGGAAAGGTGGTTATTTCCGGATATAATGTAGAATAACAGGTAACACAGATCAGTGCCATCCCTTCGGATATGGGGCGTCATATCCTTCCTGATATGCCGCCTCATATTCGTGTTTTTTCATCAAGACAGGCTTTTCTTTTGTCAAAAACAGCTTGCAAAGCCGCTTGAGACCCGGGTGTACCCACCACACAGACCCGGGTGCGGGAGAGGTGCAGACCCGGGTCTCAAGCGAGACCTTTACGGGGGTGTGGGAATGTTTATCCGCCGTGTTGGAGGTACTTTTATGCCTCGTTTTTGCCTCTTTTTCGCTGATGGCTATTTTTGCCCGTATAAACATAAACGGCATATTATCAGTCATATAAATGAATAGTCATGTGAAAAGCATGATGATAGGATGATAGTAGCAATGATAGTTGAAAATAGCAACTATCATGCTTTAACATATTGTGAGACAACAGTTAATGGCTGGATATGATAGTATGATAGTTGGTTTGCGAAATTTTCATGGAAGAAGAGAAGTGATTCCGGATAGTAATTTTTGGTGCGGTTGCCCTGCAAAAAAAGGCTATATGCTTGGAGGATAAAAAAACTTGCTATCTTTGCGCAATAGAGAAGTATAGACAAAGATAAAAGCGTATGAGTTTCAGTGAAAAGTCTTGTCTGTTATTTGAACAGGCTACGAAAGCATATCATATCACCGATCATATAGATGCTACGGTGCGTAATCCTTATGAGGTAAAGAGTATAGAGTTCTATCTGTATTTGAAAAATTGGATTGATGCCGTGCAGTGGCATATGGAGGATATTATCCGCAATCCGATGATTGAACCGGTTGAAGGATTAGTGATCAAACGGCGGATTGACAAATCCAATCAAGATCGTACGGACTTGGTTGAGTTGATTGATAGTTTCTTTTTGGATCAATATAAGGATGTGGAGGTCTTGCCGAATGCAACAATCAATACGGAAAGTCCGGCATGGGCAATCGATCGGTTGTCCATCTTGATCCTGAAGATTTATCACATGCAACAGGAAGTAGGCCGTGCGGATGCAACTCCTGAACATAAAGAAAAATGCGAAGAGAAATTACGCATACTTTTGGAGCAAAAAAAAGATTTATGCACGGCTTTGGATCAGTTATTGGCAGATATCGGAGCCGGACGTAAATATATGAAAGTTTATAAACAAATGAAGATGTATAATGATCCGGCATTGAATCCTGTATTGTACGGTAAAAAGTAATGGCGAAAGTATTAGTAATACGACTCTCGGCTATAGGGGATGTCGCGATGACAGTGCCTGTCATTTATTCTGCCGCCAAAGCTAACCCTGAGGATTCGTTTACGGTGTTGACTCAAGCTTTTCTGATACCGTTGTTTATGAATCGCCCGTCTAATGTGGAGGTTATTGGTATTAATACAAAAGGGGCTGAGAAAGGGGTTGTCGGGTTGTTGAAGTTTACTTCGGCATTGTTGAAATTCGATTTTGATATTGTATTGGATTTACACAATGTGATCCGTACGATAATAATTTGTACTTTTTTCAGGTTGAAAGGTAAGCGTGTGTTTGTAGTGGATAAAGCCCGAAAAGAATGCAGACGGTTGACTGCAATTAAAAACAAACGACTTTATCCTCTTCGTCCGGTTGTAGTCCGTTATGCAGATGTATTCCGTGCTGCTGGGCTGAACTATACGGAAACGTTTACTTCTCTTTATGGAGAATCGCCAGCCGACTTGTCTGGAATGGCTTCTATCGCTGGAATTAAAAAAGGCAAATGGATCGGTGTCGCTCCATTTGCCAAACACCGAGGTAAAATTTATCCACTGGATGAGATGGAACAAGTCGTTGCCCGCTTGTCGGAATGTGAAGACTATACGGTTTTCTTGTTCGGGGGGCGGGGATATGAAGAGGCTGTCCTTGAACAATGGGAGTTTCAGTACCCACGTGTTAAAAGTGTTGTTGGCAAATATGCTTTGGATAATGAATTAGCCTTGATCAGCCAGTTGGATGTGTTATTGTGCATGGATTCTGCGAATATGCATTTTGCTTCTTTGGTTGGTACACGGGTGATTTCGATTTGGGGAGCGACGCATCCGTATGCTGGTTTTTATGGTTACCATCAGGACTCCGGTGATGTTATTCAAGAAAATTTATCCTGCCGTCCTTGCTCCGTATTCGGGCAAAAAGCATGTTTGCGTGGTGATTGGGCGTGCATGGCGTTGATAACGCCGGAGAGGATTGTTGACAAGGTAAAGGTTTCCGTACAATAAAACGAGAGAACTGCGATATTATGAGGATCTGTTATTTCTCAAAATGCTATAAAGAGTTATATAGTGCAGGCAGTAAGGCAAAGACTGATATGGAGCAGATTATGCATGATCTGGGATATCAGAATATAGGATTGCCCCGTGCCGTTTGCTCGAATAAGGTATTTGGTTTTGTCATAACCTTGGTTAGTATGATTAAAGTTTGTTTTAATTTGAGGCCAGGTGATATTTTGGTTATACAATATCCTTTGAAGAAATATTATACGCTATTATGTAATATAGCACATTGCCGAGGGGGCAAAATTATAACCATGATTCATGATTTAGGTTCTTTTCGGAGAAAAAAGTTGACAATACCTCAAGAAATAGATCGTTTGCGGCATTCTGATTATTTGATAACTTTGAATGATTCGATGTCTGAATGGTTGCAATCTCAAGGGTGCGAGGTTCCGAAAGGTAGTCTGAAGATTTGGGATTATTTGTCTTCTGCTTTCGCTGTTGACAGCCGGGAACCGGTTAGTGCTTATACGGTGATTTATGCAGGTGCGTTAAACTCTAATAAAAATCGTTTTTTATATGAATTGGATAGTCTACCCCGTCGATGGCATTTGAGCGTGTATGGTAAAGGTTTCGAAGCGGATAGGATTTCCGGCAAGGATTATTTTTCATATAACGGTTTTTTGTCTGCAGACCAGTTGATTTCTTCGGTACGGGGTGATTTCGGGTTGGTATGGGATGGAGATTCCTATTCAACCTGTATCGGCAATTACGGAGAATATTTGCAATACAATAATCCTCATAAAGTTTCTTTGTATGTCCGTTGCCATCTTCCGCTTATTATTTGGGAGAAAGCGGCATTGGCCTCTTTTGTTAAGGAAGAGGGAATAGGTATTTGTATAAATTCGCTTGAGGAGCTGGATGATGTTTTGTCGATGTTGTCATCGTCGGATTATCAGAAAATGAAAGAGAATGTGGGTAGGATTAGTTCCCGTCTTTCGGAAGGATACTATTTTAGGCAGGCTCTGTCTGATGCAATTGGTTGTTTGTCTGAATAATGGCATGTTATAATTTATGGATATGAAAAGTAGCGGATTATGTATTCTATTATTTGTTGTTCTGTAAATCCGGAAGAAGCTGCCGCTTTGGAGCGTAATATTGCAGACACGATCGGGATGCCTTTCGAATTTATTCCTTTTGACAATCGGGAAAAAGGTTATGGACTTTGTAAGGTCTACAATCTTTGTGCAGAGCGTGCACGATATGATTTCTTATGTTTTGTCCATGAAGACGTGCGTTTCCTGACAAAAGATTGGGGAAGGCTTGTGGCTTCACAGTTGAGTCGCAAAGAATGTGGCTTGGTGGGGTTTGCCGGAAGTGTCATTAAGTTGAAACGCCTGACCGGATGGTATACTTGTGGACGGGATTTGCGAGCCAATTATGTTCAATATATGCGTGGTGGCGATCATTTGCGTTGTGTGAATCCGGCGAAAGAAGATTTTTCTCCTGTTGTGACGTTGGACGGTCTTTGCCTTTTTGTACGTTGTGACGTGTGGAAGGAAATTCCTTTTGACGAAGTGACGTTTCGTGGTTTTCATTGTTATGATTTGGATTATTCGTTATCGGTATCGTGTCGTTATCGGAACTTTGTGTGCAACACAGTATTGGTAGAACATTTTTCCGAAGGTGCTTTTTCTCATGTATGGGTTGATGAATTGAAACGTTTGCATAAGAAATGGGAGTCTCGTTTGCCGATGGTCGCTGTTCCGCTTGCCTTAAAAGATCTGAGACGTTATGATCGTCTTGGCGAGGGCTATTTCATTAAATTTATGTGGCAGAAAGGTTGTTTCGATATACGGGGATTCCGTGATGCCGTATATTATTTTCTTCGTTATCCGTTGACTGGTTCCGTTTGGACTTTGTTCCCGAAATATTTGAAATACAAATTGCGATATTTGTGCAAAAACAAATCCGGCATGTGCTGACTCTGGCTCAGGATTTGAGAATGATCGGGAACCAGAACTTCTTCATTCTTTTTTTATACCAAGAGTGACAACCGAAGGGTAGCCGGTTGTTATTAAGCCGATAACTTAAGTCTGGGTATTTGTCAAAACTGAATTGGAGTGCCTCTTGATAGCTCGGATAGTTGAAGCCTATTCCATGTTTGTTGACTTCGATGGAAAAGAACACATCTTCGTTGAAGAGGTGGTTGCCAGAATGTTGTAAAAAACGGTTGATAGTATCTTGTAGTTGTGAAACAGCTTTCAGGTGGCTGTTTACCTTTCGGAGAGAGAGGCCTCCGTTGCCGACTTTGAAGTTGGTTATTTGTGAGTTGGGGCATTGGAACAAATCACAGTATTGTTTCTTGATCCATGAGGCAAGTTTTAGCAAAGGAAAAGAATAAACGGGGCGTACCAGCCATGGGGCGCCGATATAATCATATCCTTTGTCGCACCATTTTTTCAGCTCATCTTTGAAAATATAGGCGTCCAATTGGTAAATCAGAATATATTCGTAACCGATAAAACGCCGGTAGAAAACTTCAGACATCATCAGCCGGTTATAACCGCTTATTCCCTTGAAATATTCATCTTCGAAACTTTCAAAAGAAAGCATAGGATATTGTTGTGACAGTTTACAAAGATTCAGTCCTTTGGGTTTGACCACTGTTATCGGATAATTATTTAAAACATGACAAGCTTGTTTCAAAGAAATTTCTTCATATGGAGAAAGCATTGCTTTATAAATAGGGATGATTATCTTGACTAATTCCATATTGATATATCGAATTTTAATGTTTGAATAAAAAGAACTTTTTCTTTATTGCCTGTTTTATTTTGTTGCGTTTTTCAAATCTATGGAGTGCTTTCATTACGATATTTACACTTTCCCCCGTATTCCAGCCGCGGAGTATGGCATAACGAAGGGTAATGTATTTCAATAGTTCCCGGTTATGGGTGATTCGCATCAAGTTATGCAAGCATTCTTGTTTGGACGGCGAAGGTTTGAAAACGGAACGGTTCGTATCTATCACCACAAATTGGAAGTCACCATTTTTATCTTTCCGAAACAAAATGTTGTTCAAGTTGGGGTCTCCATGTAGGAACTCTTTTTGATGCAATTCCATGAAGAAAGCGGCTAAACTGCCGGCCAGGCAGGGATCGTAATCATCGTTTCCGCCGAGAGTAGGATAGAGGGTCGGAGCATCGCAGGAAGTCGATATGAAATAGCAGTCTCTGATAAGTCCGTATTTCTTTTCTTCGATATAGGCAATACCTTCCGGGGTACAAATATTTTTGGACTGTAATTTTTGTGCGTATAAATAAGCTCTTTCCGCCTTGCTCTTTTTAAAAAACGTATAGGCTATTCTCTGTATGATATTTGGCTTTTTGTAGCGTTTGACAATCCATTCACCATTACTTGTTTTGAAACGTTTTATGGTGTTGCGCCCTTGATAAACAGTTTCTCCTTCTACATTAAAAATTATTGGGATTTGTAAGACAAAATCATAAGAAACTTGGTATTTGGGTGAAATGACAATTTGCATGTGTTTATAGCTGTTTCTACTTTTATGAATATTACAGACCATGGGCAAAGATATATATTATTCTGAAAACAATTTCCTAAATCAGGGTCTTTTATCTACATTTGTGGGCAAATGTAGGATGTGTTTATAGTTTTTTTGTGTTAAATCGAAAAATATGATTCCTAAATTAATTCATTTGTGCTGGTTCAGTGATGATCCTTTCCCGGTTGAAATAAAGATTTGTTTGGCGAGTTGGAGGCGCGTATTGCCGGATTATACGATCAGGCGCTGGACGTATGCCGATGCGATGGCTATCGACTGCGATTGCATATCGGAAGCGTTGATTGCTGGCAAGTGGGCCTTTGCGGCAGATGTGGTTCGTTTTTATGCGATTTATAAAGAAGGTGGTATCTATATGGATAGTGATATACTGCTTGAAAAACGTTTTGATTCATTTATTCCGGAACATGGTTTTGCCACATTCAACGAATGTTGTGAAGAGGTGCTTTTGCAAGCCGCCTTTTTTATGGGGGAAAAGGGCAATGCTTATTGCAAGGAAGTCTTTGATTATTATTGTCAACACCATTTTTTGCGTTCCGATGGTTCCTTCGATATGTTAATCTCCCCGAAGGTCATGGCGCTGATTGCAGAAAAAAAAGGATATCGCAGGGAAGATATTGAACAACATTTGGAAGGAGACGTCGTTATTTATCCGGGTTGTTATGTTTCTCCTCGCAAGAAGATGCGGTATCCCGAGGCTTTTGCATGTCATCAAGTATATGGAAGTTGGCGGGAACACCGTTTCGGCAGGAAAGTGGAACGTTTTCTGAAACATCTGTATCTCGTGGTTCGTTTTGTGTTATTTAAGCGATAAAAGCAGAAGGGAGAGTATTGAATGGAAAATATAAAACTTGCCGTTATCGGTCTCGGATATGTCGGTTTACCGTTGGCACGGCTGTTTGCTACGCATTATCCGGTAGTCGGATATGATGTGAAGCGGGAGCGGGTAACCGCTTTGATGGAAGGGAAAGATACGACGCAGGAGATATCGGGCGAATTGTTGAAGTCCGTATTGTTGCCTCGGCTGCCGGAAGAAGGTGAGAAGGGATTGTTCTGTACATCCGATGAGGAACAGCTTCGCGGGTGTAATTATTATATTGTGGCGGTTCCTACGCCGGTCGATTTGCATCATAGCCCTGATCTGACACCTCTTTATTTGGCCAGCAAAACGGTGGGAAAGGTCTTGGGCATAGGTGATATTGTTATCTATGAATCGACAGTCTGTCCCGGTATAACGGAAGACGAATGTGTTCCTATTTTGGAGAGAACGTCCGGATTGGTTTTTAACCGTGATTTTTTTGTTGGATATTCGCCGGAGCGTATTAATCCGGGAGACAAGGAACATACGGTGGAGAAGATCATGAAAGTGACATCCGGCTCTACACCCGAAGCCGCCGAGAAGGTCGACGCCCTGTACCGATCGGTCATTCAGGCCGGAACCTTCCCGGTTTCCAGTATCAAAGTGGCGGAGGCAGCCAAGGTGATCGAGAACACCCAGCGCGATATCAACATCGCTTTTATGAACGAATTGTCGAAGATTTTTCATCTGATCGGTATTGATACGAATGAAGTACTGGCGGCGGCTGGGACGAAATGGAATTTCCTGCCTTTCAAACCTGGCTTGGTCGGAGGACATTGCATAGGTGTCGATCCTTACTACCTGATCCGCAAGGCGCAGGATTACGGCTTCCATCCGGGATTGATCCTGTACGGACGTCGTATAAACGATACGATGGGGGAATATATTGCCGATCGGGTTGTGAAGTGCATGATCAAGAAAGATGTTGCGGTACGGAATGCGGAAGCATTGGTTTTAGGCTTTACCTTTAAGGAAAACTGCCCCGATGTACGCAACTCCAAAGTCGGCGATGTCGTCCGTTACCTTGGTGATTACGGTATCAATGTGACGATCTACGACCCTTGGGTACGTGCGGATGACGTGTGGTGCGAATACGGCTTGAAAGTCTTATCTACTTTGCCGGACAAGAAATTCGATGTTGTCGTCTTGGCGGTCGCTCATACCGATTTCCTGTCATTGGATATTCTGTCATTGGTAAAGGAACATTGCGTTATATATGATGTAAAAGGCTGTCTGGACCCTTCTTGGGTAGATGATCGGTTATAGGGGATAATGAATGTCCCTGTCCGATCTATGTGTTCCCGAAGGCTCGATCCGTGTTCGGGACGGATACTTCTGAGTTGTACTCTGAATTTTTTTATCTTTTTCCTCAGGATTTTGGTATGATCCGGAAAAATCCGTATCTTTGCATCGTGGTTTTTTCATAATAGTATTAGATTTAAGGTTAACAAAGTTGGTTAGGGGTTGTCGTGAGACAGCCTTTAATTGTTTATAAGGGTTTCTTTCCATGTAAAGATATATTTTCATACGAATTTCAGGTGAACAGGAAAATAGGGTTTGGTGAGAGGTTGAACAATAACTGTGTCAAAAATTTGGACGTTTGGATGTCAAAGAATTGGACGATTGACAAGAGTATTTTTTTGAGTGTTTCTGATAACCTGTGAGTTATATTTTTGGCATGCCGTTTGCTTCCTTTGTGTTATGGTGAATGCACAAATAACGATGAAACGAAGTTTATCCTTTTTCCTTTTCGCTTTCCTGCTCCTGCCGGGAAACCTGCGGGCGCAGTCCGGCTGGACGGTGGACGACTGCATGCGTTATGCCGTCGAACAGAACTACCGCGTGCGGAACAGCCGCCTGGATACACGGATTGCCGGGGAAGACCTTACCGCCGCCTATGGCGATTTCCTGCCCTCGGTGAGTGCTACCGGCGCATTGGGCAAACGTTTGGGGCGTTCGGTGGACCCGAAGACGAACCTCTATACTTCCTCTTCCTTTCTGGAAAGCACGATGGGGCTGAATGTCTCGCTCCCGGTGTTTGATGGGTTTACGCGTGTCAACCGGTTGCAGTTCCGCAAACTGAACAGGCGGATCGGCGCCCTCACGGAGCAGATCGAGGAGAACCGGATTGCCTTCGAGGTGATGGATGCTTTCTTTCATCTCTGCTTCGACGAGAAGATGTACCAGCTTGCTGTCGAGCAGCGGAAGTTGAGCGAACGCTATCACGAGCAGATGCTCGAATATGTGGATCTGGGCATGCGTTCCCCTTCCGATTTGCAGGAGGTGAAAGCGCGCCTGCAATCCGATATTTACCAGGAGACGGTAAAGGCGAACGGTTGCCGCCTCTCGTTGCTTGCCTTGAAGGAGCTGCTGAACATGCGGGATACCGATACGCTGGCGATCTCTCCCGGCGGGGAGGGCGAACTTCCCGTACTTCCTGTCCTGGAATCCAACGAGATCTATGCCGATTCCGAAACGTCCTTGCCGGAATTCCGGGCTATGGAGTTGAGGGAGAAAGCCTCCCTCAAGTCACTGGCGATAGCGTCCGGCGCTTTTTCTCCTTCCATCAGGGCGGAATTAAGCCTTTATTCCGGTTACTACGACACGGAACGGAATGACTTGGGTGAGATTGTCCCGATCAAAGACCAGTTAAAGAATAACATGAACAAATATGTCGGCGTGAGCGTCTCGTTACCTCTCTTCAGCGGACTTTCCCGTTTGACGGGTGTCCGGAAGGAACGTTTCCGCCTGCAAAGGATACGGAACGAGAACGAACAGCAACGCCTCAGCCTTTATAAAGAAATAGACGATGCCTGCCTCTCCCTCCGGGCTGCCGCCGAGGAACACCGGCAGGCGGTCGAACAGCTCCGTACTTCCACCACCACGCTGAAAGAGAGCGAGGAGAAATGGGAAGAGGGGATGATCTCCGTCTTCGAACTGATGGAGAAGCGGAACCTCTACATCCTGGCCAAGGCAGAGCTGTCGCGTACCCGTTTGCAGTATGAGTTGAAAAGCCGCACGGTGGACTTCTACCGCACAGGAACATTTTTTAGTAACTGAATAAATACAACAAGAATGACAATCAATAACATGGACACCCGCATCGAGCGGAAATCCCGGTTTCAGAAGAAACAGATCTACGCCGTAGCAGGAGCCGCCGCCGGATTGCTTTGCCTGCTTTGGTTTCTTTTTCGTGATACTTCCTCTTCCCTGAAAGTGGAGAAAGAACGCATTACGATCGCTACCGTGCAGAAAGGAGAGTTCAACGACTATATCCGGGTTATCGGGCAGGTGCTGCCGGACCGTATCATCTATCTCGACGCTATCGAAGGCGGGCGTGTCGAAGAACGCCTGATTGAGGAAGGGGCGCAGGTACGGGCGGGCGATGTGATCCTCCGTCTCAGCAACCCGCTCCTGAACATCGGCATCCTGCAAAGCGAAGCCGACCTGGCCTATCAGGAGAACGAGCTGCGCAACACCCGCCTCAGCATGGAGCAGGAACATCTCCGGCTGAAACAGGACCGCATCGGCCTGAGCAAGGAACTGGTGCAGAAGGAACGCCGTTTCAGGCAGTACGAACGCTTGTATAAGAAGAACCTGCTGGCTCGCGAAGATTACTTGCAGGCTCGCGAAGATTACGAGGCCGCCCTCGGGCAGTTGGCCGTTGTGGATGAACGGGTCAAACAGGATGACCTGTTTCGTAGTAGCCAGCTACGGAGTCTGGACGAGAACATCCGGAATATGAAGAAGAGTCTTGCTTTGGTTCGCGAGCGACTGGAGAATCTGAAGGTAAAGGCTCCCGTCGACGGACAGTTGGGAAATTTAGAGGCACAGATCGGCCAGTCCATCGCTCAGGGCGAGCGTATCGGCCAGGTGATCACGCCCGAGCTGAAGGTGGAAGCCAAGATCGACGAGCACTACGTGGAGCGTGTCATGCCCGGCCTACCTGCGAGTTTCGAACGTGAAGGAAAGAAATATGATATGGAAGTGACGAAAGTCTATCCCGAAGTGCGGGAAGGACAGTTTCGTACCGACCTGCATTTTGTCTCCGGCCGTCCGGAGAATATCCGTGCCGGGCAAACCTACCACCTGAACCTGCAACTGGGCGATCCTGTGCAGACGATGATTGTTCCACGTGGAAGCTTCTACCAGGCAAGCGGCGGCGAGTATATGTATGTGGTGGATGAAGAAGGGAAGACGGCTCGCCGCCGCCCTGTCCGTATCGGTCGCCAGAACCCGCAGTATTACGAGGTCGTGGAAGGGCTGCAACCGGGGGAGAAGGTGATTATTTCCGGATATGACTTGTTTGGTGAGAATGAACGATTAATTTTACGCTGATGGAATATTGGTCTCAAGTAATCAAAAGCCAACGGGCGCGGAAGTCTCTTTCCGCCCTGAATGTGTTCGGTCTTTCCGTTTGTGTCGGCGCGGCGTTGCTGATTATGCTTTATGTACGGTTCGAATTGGGTTTCGATTCGTTCCACGACGGGGACCGTATCTACCGTGTGGAGAGCCGCCTTTATGAAGGGGCAACCTTGACGGACAATTGGGCGACGACTTCTTTCGGGCATGCTCCCGCCATGTATCGTGAAATTCCGGGCATAGAGCAGTATGTACGTGTGACGGCACAAGATCGCGGACAGGAGGTGACGTTCGGTGACCGGCAGTTTATCGAAGAACGGTATTGCTATGCCGAACCGGCTTTTTTCGATCTCTTCAATTTCCCGATCCTCAAGGGGGAGAAAAGCGGACAGTTGGTTCGTCCGAATACGATAGTGATTACCGAAAGTGCTGCACGCCGTTATTTTGCCGGTGGTGATCCTATCGGCAAAGTGCTGACTTTCCGTACATCTTCGTCCGAACAGCATTTCGAGGTGACGGGCATGATTGCCGATATGCCTTATAATTCGCATCTGCATTATGATTTCCTGTTGTCCTATTCGACTATACCGGAGGCAAGGCGTGATATTTGGTATATTCACGGTGTCTATACGTATGTCCGGCTTGAGCCGGGAAAGAAACCGGGCGATATCGAGGCGGCTTTCCATTCCATCTCCGAAAAATATAAGACAGTGGCATTGAAGCACAAGGACTGGATGGTCGAACTGGTTCGATTGCGGGATATTCATCTGACTCCCCGTAAATCTTATGAAAAAGAGGCGAAAGGGAGTCGTATGGCTGTACGTATCCTTTCGGTGATGGTGGTCGCCCTTTTGCTGATCGGCTGGGTGAACGCGCTGAACCTGACGGTTGCCCGTTATCTGGAACGTGGCAGGGAGTTTGGTATTCGTAAGGCGTTCGGGGCTTCCCGCCGGCAGGTGATCCTGCAAGGATTGCTGGAAGCAGGGTTGTTGAACTTGTCGGCTTTGATCTTGGCTCTCGGATGGGTCGAGGTACTGTTGCCTTTTGCCTGCCGTTGGGCGGGACTGGATTTTGCAGCTGGCGTATTCCGTTCGCCGGAATTCTGGAGTATGGCGGCAAGCGTGTTTATTGGGGGAATTTTATTTACCGGATTGTATCCGTCGTTCCTGCTGACACGTATCCGTCCAGCGGATATCATGCGAGGGAAATTGCTGCACGGCCGTAAGGGAAACCGGATGCGGAAGGTGTTGATCGTGGCTCAGTTTCTTGCTTCTTTTGTTCTGGTTTCCGGTACGTTGGTGGTGATCGGGCAGGTTCGTTATATGCAGCAGGAGACTTCTTCCGCTTCTTCAAACCGGGTACTGGTGGTGAAATATCCGGCTTTTACCGATGATATGTCTGTCAAAATGGAGAGTTTCAAGAAACGGTTGGAACAGATACCTTATGTTGTCCGTGTCTCTGTTTCCGGTGCTGTACCGGGTGTCGAAGTGGCGAACTATTTTACCAATCGTCCTTACGGCAGCGATCCTTCCGAAGTGAAACTGATACAGATGTTTGCTGTCGATTATGATTATCTGGCACTTTATTCGCCGGAAATGCTTTGTGGACGTGGTTTCTCGGAGACGTATGGCAATGAACGGAATAAGGTTGTCCTGAACGAAGAGGCGGTACGTCTGCTTGGTTATCCTTCTCCCGATGAGGCGTTAGGAAAGCAATTGGCTATGGAGGTATTGGAAGAGCCGCTCGAAGTTGTCGGAGTTGTGAAGAATTATCATCAGCAGTCGCTTGCGGAACCGTACAAACCGATCCTCTTTTTCCTGAAAGAGCGGGTTCCGCTTATTGCGACTCCTTATATATCCGTCAAGATGGATGGCCCGGTCAATTCTGATCGGTTGGCTGAGGTGGAACAAGTATACCGGACTTATTTCCCGTCCGCCCTTTTTTCTTATTTCTATCTTGATGATTATCAGGATAGCTTGTATAAGTCGGATCGCAATTTCGGCTGGATTTTTGCCAGTGCTTCATTATTGGCAGTCTTTGTGGCCTGCTTGGGATTATGGGTCGTGACGCTTTTTTCTACGCTGGCACGAGTGAAAGAGGTTGGGATACGGAAGGTTTTGGGAGCCGGGAAAACAAGTCTTTTTATTGTTTTGACGCGTGAGCTGCTACTTCTTACGGTGCTGGCTACTGTATTGGGACTTCCTGTTTCCGTGGTTTTGATGAACGGATGGCTGGAGAGTTATGCTTTTCATATTGTGTTACCTTGGTGGGTGTATGGGGTGGCATTTGTGTTGTTGATGTGTATCGCTTTCCTGACAGTAGTCCGGCAGGTGTGGCGTGTGGTTCGGTTGAAGCCGATGCGTATTCTCAGGAACGAATGATTTAAACGAATAGAATATGATTAAAACAGAGAATCTGTCTATGGTCTTCACCACCGAGGAGGTGCAGACGAAAGCATTGAACGAGGTGAACCTCGAGATCAAACAGGGTGAGTTTGTGGCTATCATGGGGCCTTCGGGCTGTGGCAAGTCGACCTTGCTGAATATCTTGGGAACGCTCGATTCGCCGACTTCCGGCAAATACTTCTTTAACGGCAAGGAGGTGGACAAGATGGGAGAGAGCCAATTGACGGCTTTCCGTAAAGGGAATATAGGCTTTGTTTTTCAGAGCTTCAACCTGATAGACGAATTGACGGTCTTCGAGAATGTGGAACTGCCGTTGGTCTATCTTGGCTACCGGAAGTCCGAACGCAAGCGGAAGGTGATGGAAGTCCTCGACCGGATGAATATCGCCCATCGAGCCGGACATTTCCCGCAGCAGCTATCCGGTGGACAACAGCAACGTGTGGCGATCGCACGTGCCGTGGTGACGGACTGCCCGCTGATCCTTGCTGACGAACCGACCGGAAACCTGGATTCGACGAACGGGGCGGAGGTGATGGAATTGCTTCGAGAACTGAACGGGCAGGGAACGACGATCGTCATGGTCACGCACTCGGAACGGGATGCCGGCTTCGCGCATCGGATTATCCATCTTTTGGACGGCCGGATCGTTTCCTGAATATTCATCTTTGAAAATCTTCATCACAATGGTAATAACAAACTATTGGAACAGTGCGTGGCGCAGCCTTATTAAAAAGAAAGGCTTCAGTGCCGTCAATATAGTCGGTCTGGCGATCGGCATGGCGGCAGCCTTGCTGATCCTGACCTATGTGGCTTTCGAATACAGTTACGACGACATGCACAGCCGGCAGGATCGTATCTTCAGGGTTGAAGCCCGCTTCTATGAGAACGGGGAACTGACGGACGATTGGGCCAGTTCGTCTGCCGGCTATGCTACGGCTATGAAGCAGAACATGAGTGCTGTCGAGGACTATACACGTGTCGGAAGCCAGTATTATCCGGAGCAGATCGTGAAATACAACGAACTGCTATACCGGGAGACCGGTATAGGTTATGCGGAAGCTAACTTTTTCGATTTCTTTGATTTCAAACTCTTGAAAGGGAATAAGGAGAGTTGTCTGGACGGGCCGAACAAGGTGGTTATCACCGAACGTATTGCCCGGAAATATTTCAAGGGGGCAGACCCGATTGGCAAAATCCTGATCTTCCGAAGCAATATAGGGGAAGAAGCCTGCGAGGTGACGGGTATTATGGAAGATATGCCGGTCAATACGCATGTTCGCTATAATCTGTTGATTTCCTATAAGACGCTCCCCAAGTGGATGGATGAATATTGGTATCGACACGAAGTCTATTCGTATGTTTTGCTGAAGTCGGCGAACCTGAAAACGCAGGTGGAAGAGGATTTCCCGGCAATGGCGGAGAAGTATAAGACGGAAGAGGCATTGAAGAATAAAACTTGGGCGATCCGGTTGACGAACCTTCGCGATATCCACCTGAATCCACAGAAAGCGTACGAACCGGAGGTGAAGGGGAATCGTTCTTCCATCTGGGTGTTGATCTGTACGGCGCTTGCCATCCTTTGCATTGCTTGGATCAATTATATCAATATGACGGTAGCCCGTTCGATGGAACGGGCCAAAGAGATCGGTATACGTCGGGCTTCGGGGGCAAGCCGGAGGCAGGTTATTTCACAGTTCCTTTTCGAATCGTTGGTGACGAACGGTATAGCTTTTATCTTGGCTATCGGGCTGATGGAGGCGTTGATGCCTTCTTTCAATAACCTGACGGGGCGGGATCTGAGTTTCTCCGTCTGGTTTACGACTTCACTGGGGTGGTATCTGTTGCTGATCTTTGCCGCCGGTGTGTTTCTGTCCGGCTTTTACCCGGAGACGGTTTTGTCTGGCATCAAGCCGATCCGGATGTTGAAAGGAAAGTTTACCCATACGAGCGGGGCGACGGCTACCCGTAAGGTTCTGGTAGTGTTGCAGTACACGGCTTCTCTGGTGCTGCTTTGCGGGACGTTGATCGTGTACGCGCAGCTTCGATATATGCGGAATGCTTCTTTGGGGGTACGGGTGGACCAGACGTTGGTGCTTAAGTTCCCGGCACAATGCGAGGAACTGGCGATGAAGTTGCAGGCGTTTAAGAAAGAGGTGGCGTTATTGCCTTCCGTCGGGGCGGTAACGGTTTCCGGTGCAGTTCCCGGAACGGAGGTAACCGACTTCCTGTCCATCGTCCGCGAAAGTGATGTGACGAAGCAGACGCGCCTGTTGGAGATGTTGAACTGCGATGAGTTTTTTCTGGATGCTTACGATCTGAAGTTCGTTTCCGGCCGTGGTTTTTCCGAAGATTACGGGGGAGATGTTTATAAGATCGTCCTGAACGAATCGGCTGTCCGTACGTTGGGATTCGAATCGTCCGATGCCGCTTTGGGGCAACGCTTGTCTGTCGAAACAGTCGATCAGCCGATGCAGATTATCGGAGTCGTGAAGGATTATCATCAACAATCGCTTAACAAAGATTTTACGCCGATCTTGTTTGCCTTGTATGAGAAGTTGAGTTGGATGAAACAACGTTATATATCTGTCGTTATGGAGAACGGTAACCCGCATGATCTCGTGAAACAGGTCGAAGGAGTGTGGGAACGTTATTTTCCGGATTCCAGCTATGATTATTTCTTTCTCGACCAGTTTTTCGACCGGCAATACCGGCAGGATGAAGTGTTCGGGCTGATTGTGGCGCTCTTTGCAATACTGGCGATCTTTATCTCTTGTATGGGCTTGGCTGTCCTGGTCATGTTTTCCTGTTCGACCCGTATCCGGGAGATGGGAATCCGGAAGGTTCTGGGAGCTTCCCGGATGCAGCTTTTCTATGAGCTGGGAAACGAGTTCTTCTTGTTGATCGTCATAGCTGTTGTCATCGCCCTTCCGCTTTCGGGCTGGATCATGGGGGATTGGCTGAACCATTATTCATTCCGCACGGACTGGAAAGCGTGGTTCTTCCTCGTTCCGGTCGTTTTATTGTGTGTGATCTCCTTGTTGACCATCGGCTGGCAAACCGCCAAAACTATCTTTGGCAAACCGGCCCGCTCTTTGCGTTACGAGTAAAATACAAATGTACGCTATTTGATAATCTGACGGCAATAGCGTACATTTGTCATTGTGTCAATATTAAAAATAGTATTCATTATGAAGTACTTATTCTATCGGGGCAAACGGCAGTTCCGTATCTTTTCTGTAGCCTGTTCCGTTGAAGGTGGCGATCAGGTCGCCGGTTTCATTGGTGATCCGCACTTCACAATTGGCGAGCCGCTTGTGGCTGAATGCTTCACGAGCTTCGGCATAAAGAAACCCTTTGCTTTCGGCTTTGAAGAAGTTGATGCTGGATGTAATGGAAAGTGTCAGGCGTGCATGGCTGTTAGTCGCTGCTGCAAAGGCCAGATCAGCTAATGTGAAGATAGCACCGCCCTGACATACGCCGCCGCCATTGAGGTGTTCCGGTTTTATTTCCATGCGGGCTTTTGCATAACCGTTACCCGTCTCCAAAAGTTCGACACCAGCCAATAAGGCAAACTTATCGCCTTGAAGAAATTCGTTTATCGTCATAATTATAAAAAATAATTGTCGTTTCGTAGGGGTAGGGTTCTGCTCTGCCCTGTCCATTGTCGTTCAATAGGGTGATGTTGATTCCAATTGGGCGGAGTAGGACCCCGCCCCTACGGGTTGCCATTATTTTATTACACACAGAAAATCATCGTTTATCTTTCCTTTCTGCCAAATACGGAATGTCTGTGTTTACTTGCTCAATTTCCATTCGGCTCCGTCTTTCGTATCTTTGATCTCGAAGCCGATAGCTGTCAGTTCGTTCCGGATCTTGTCCGATGTCGCCCAGTCTTTATTGGCTTTAGCCTGCTGGCGGATGGTCAGCAACAAATCCATTGCTTTGCCGAATGCTTCGTTGTGGTTGCCCCCGCCCGAAGCTGCTTCATCTTTTATTCCGAGAATATCGAAAACGAAGGTATGGAAAACATCCTGTAACTCTTTCAGGTCTTCGCCCGAGATCGTAGCCTTACCGTCTTTTACGGAGTTGATCGCGCGGGCTGCGTCGAACAGGTGGGCGATCACGATCGGCGAGTTCAGGTCGTCGTTCATCGCATCGTAACATTTGCGGCGTAAATCTTTCACATCTACCGTCGAGACGTCGGATGCTTTCAGTTTCATCAGGTGGTTATAAGCGTCCATCAAACGTTCCAACCCCTTTTCGGCCGCTTGCAGGGCTTCGTTGCTGAAGTCCACCGTGCTGCGGTAGTGGGCCTGGAGGATGAAGAAACGGATGGTCATAGGCGAATAGGCTTGGCTCAGCATCTTGTTGTTTCCGGTAAAGAATTCGTCAAGCGTGATGAAGTTGCCCAATGATTTGCCCATCTTCTGTCCGTTGATGGTAATCATATTGTTGTGCATCCAGTAGTGAACCATATCTTCGCCCTGTGAAGCGACAGCCTGTGCAATCTCGCATTCGTGATGCGGGAAGATCAGGTCCATGCCACCACCATGGATATCGAAATGTTCGCCCAGATACTTTTTACCCATAGCCGTACATTCGCAGTGCCATCCGGGGAAACCGTCGCTCCACGGAGAAGGCCAGCGCATGATATGCTCCGGTTGTGCGCATTTCCAGAGAGCGAAGTCGATCGGGTTACGTTTTTCGTCCTGTCCGTCCAGCGCACGGGTCGTATTCAGCATATCGTCGATATTACGTCCTGAAAGAACGCCGTAGTTATGATCCTTGTTGTATTTCTCTACGTCGAAATAGACGGAACCTTCGCTTTCGTAAGCGTATCCGTTATCCAGTATCTTCTTTACCAGCTCGATCTGCTCGATGATATGGCCGGACGCATGCGGTTCGATGCTGGGGGGAAGTACGTTGAGAGCTTCCATGGCATGATGGTAACGGTTCAGGTAATACTGTACCACTTCCATCGGCTCGAGCTGTTCGAGACGGGCTTTCTTGGCAATCTTGTCTTCGCCGTCGTCAGCATCATGTTCTAAGTGGCCGACATCCGTTATGTTGCGTACATAGCGTACCTTATATCCTATATGAGTCAGATAACGGAACAGCAGGTCGAAAGTGATAGCAGGCCGTGCGTGGCCCAGATGGGCGTCGCCGTAAACCGTAGGACCACAAACGTACATACCCACATGCGGTTCGTGCAGCGGGATGAACTGTTCCTTTTTTCTTGTGAGTGTGTTGTAAATGCTTACTGGATGTTCCATATCTATTTGTATTTAAGAGGGGCAAACTTACAATAAAATCGGATAATTTTGAGTAAGTTTGCCCCTAAATAATTGAAAATATAATCAACGAAGGATGTAAGCCATGAAACTAAACTCTGTTTTGACACTTTTATTTATCGCCCTGTTTACGGCATGTAAAGGCGGCACGTATGACCTGTCCGGATATGGTCTGAAACCGGATACCGGGGAAAATGCTTCTCCATTGATTACGAAAGCCCTCCAAGAGATTGCGGCGGAAGCGGACTCCGATACGGTCCGGATACTGTTGCCGAAGGGACGTTATGATTTCTATCCCGAAGGTGCTTCCGAACGTGAATATTTCATCTCCAACCATGACCAGGATAATCCGAAACTGGTAGGGCTGGCTTTTGAAAATATGAAGAATGTGATATTTGACGGACAAGGCTCCGAACTGGTTTTCCACGGCCGGATGCTTCCGGTTTCTTTGGTGGGTTCGGAGAACTGTACGTTGAAGAACTTCAGCATCGACTTTGCGAATCCGCATATCAGCCAGGTGAAAGTGTTGGAGAACGACACGGCCGGGGGAGTGATCACCTACGAGGTCGCTCCCTGGGTGGAGTACGAAATACGCGATAGCAACTTTGTCGCCAAAGGGGAAGGTTGGGAACATGTCCCTGCCTGGGGCATCGCTTTTGAAGGAGATACGAAACGGCTGGTCTATACCACCGGCGATATCGGCGTGGGCAGCAAGCATGTCGCAGAGATCGCTCCCCGCAAGATTCTTGCTCCTTGGAAGAACAAGAAACTGATACCGGGAACGGTCGTTGTATTCCGTGGGTACGGCCGTCCGACTCCGGGTGTATTTATGTATCATGATACGAATACGACACTCAAAAATATACAGGTTCATTATGCGGAAGGAATGGGGTTGCTGGCCCAGATGAGCGAAAATATCACGTTGCATAAATTCTCGGTCTGCCTGCGTGGCAAGGACGATCCGCGTTATTTCACGACTCAGGCGGATGCGACCCATTTCTCCGGTTGCAAGGGGCTGATCCGTTCGGTCGGCGGTTTGTATGAAGGCATGATGGATGATGCCATCAATGTACATGGAACCTATCTGAAAGTACAAAAACGGATGGACGACAAGACGTTGGTGGGCGCGTATATGCACGGCCAGTCCTACGGTTTCGAATGGGGCCGTCCGGGTGATGCCGTCCAGTTCATCGATTCCAAAACGATGGAAATTTTAGGGGAAGAGAACAAGATAACTGCCATTGAGGCTCTCGATAAGCCTGACGATCATGGTGCAAAGCAGTTCCGCATAACGTTTGATAAGCCTGTCGATCCCGTCATTTGTGAAGCCGGCACTTACGGTATCGAGAATCTGGAATGGACGCCGGAGGTTTATTTTGCCGATAATGTGATCCGTAATAACCGTGCCCGCGGTTCCCTGTTCAGCACTCCGAAGAAGACTATAGTCGAGAATAACGTTTTTGATCACACTTCCGGTACGGCAATCCTGCTGTGCGGCGACTGTAACGGATGGTTTGAGACGGGCGCCTGCCATGACGTGCTGATCCGGAATAACAAATTTGTCAATGCGTTGACAAATCAGTTCCAGTTTACGAACGCCGTTATTTCCATCTATCCGGAGATACCTGATTTGAAAGGTCAGAAGAAATATTTCCATAGCGGGATCGTGATTGAGGACAATGAGTTCGAAACCTTTGACATGCCGGTTCTGTATGCCAAATCGGTGGACGGTCTTGTCTTTCGCAATAACGTGATTAAACAGAATCATGATTATCCTGCTTTCCACTGGAACAACCATCGTTTCTTTTTCCAGCGCGTTATTCATGCCGAGATCAAGGATAACCGGTTCGACGGAGGATTTGATGAAGAGAAAGATATAAGGTCTGAGGAATAAAAAGCGTATAGGCAAGATTAAAAGGGATTAAGGGGTGTGTAAGATACGGACATATTGATTTCAATGCAATTTGTATCTGACACACTCCTTTTCAATTATATTTAAAGATCCGTCCAATCCCCATTTTCCTTTATCAACTGGACTAATCGTTCTACAGCTTCTTCTTCGGGGATGTTTTTCAGAACGCATTCTTTACCTTTATATAGGCTGATCCGGTTCTTTCCGGCGCCGACATAGCCATAATCAGCATCCGCCATTTCGCCGGGGCCGTTCACGATACAACCCATGATACCGATCTTTAGGCCTTTCAGATGCGAAGTGGCTTCCTTGATACGGGCGATTGTCGTTTGCAAGTCATATAAAGTACGTCCGCAACTTGGGCAGGAGATATATTCCGTCTTGCTGATGCGAGTACGGGTCGCTTGCAGGATACCGAACATGCAACTGTCCGTTACCATCGTTTCGCACCCTTCGTTGTGCAGCATGATCCCGTCGCCGAAACCATCTAACAGCAAAGTTCCGAAGTCGGCGGCCGCTTTCAGTTGCAACGTTTCAATATCCGTCTCCCTGTAATCGCGGTGCAGGACGACCGGCACATCACAACCGGCTGCCAGCAAGCGATGCATGGCGGCACGTTCAGCAGCGATACCGTTCCGGTGATGCGTGCTCAGGATGACAATTACGGACTTATCCTGCTTCAGCACTTCGATCACGCGGTCGGTCAGATCCCGGTAGGTGAGGCGGATAAATTTCAAGGAAGCGGAATAGTCTTTTAACTCGTCTATTTCCGATGCGATAAAGAATGGATAGGCATTCGGACGTTCTTTCCAGAAATGGGCGTCTACCAAAAGACGGAAGTTGTCCGGCAGATTGTCAGGATCTTCCTTGCCGATATATATGTAGTCCGGCAAAGAAGCATAATCAAATTCGAAATCACCGTTACTGCGGTCGGATATAACGACCGGCGGGAAGTTACCCCCGATTCCTTCTGTCACCCGGCTGTGGCGACGTTCGACGGTTACCGGATCATATCCCGGAGCAGGTGTGGCCTCAACCGGCTCGTGTCCTTCGCGTTCGAGTATGTAATCGACCAGCTTACGGGCAACCGGAATTTCAGCTTCCGGGTCTTCGCTCAAAGAGACGCGGATCGTGTCACCTATGCCATCGGACAATAAGGCTCCGATTCCGACAGCACTTTTGATGCGTCCGTCTTCGCCATCGCCGGCTTCCGTCACACCAAGATGCAACGGGTAATGCATATCTTCAGCTTCCATCGTCCGGACTAACAGACGGACGGTTTTCACCATTACAACCGTGTTCGAGGCTTTAATGGAAATTACGACGTCGGGAAAATTCTCATCCCGGCAAATACGCAGGAATTCCATGCAGGAGGCAACCATGCCTTCCGGAGTGTCGCCGTACCGGCTCATAATTCGGTCGGACAGCGAACCGTGGTTTACGCCAATACGGATGGCGGTTCCGTGTGCTTTGCAGATGTTAAGGAATGGTATGAAGCGGTCGCGTATCTTCTGTAACTCTGCGGCATATTCTTCGTCGGTATATTCCAGCAGGTCGAATGTCTTTACCTTGTCCACATAATTTCCGGGGTTGATGCGCACTTTTTCCACCTCTTCGGCAGCGGCATCGGCCGCACGCGGGTTGAAATGGATATCGGCGACTAACGGAGTCGTATATCCGCCTTCGCCAAGTTGTTTGCGGATTACGCCCAAATTGCGGGCTTCACGTTCTCCCTGGGCGGTGAAACGTACATATTCGGCACCCGCCTCGATTATCTGGATCGCCTGGTGGACGGCCGCGTCGGTATCCATCGTGGAAACGTTTGCCATTGACTGGATGCGAATCGGATTATCGCCCCCTAACGGAGTATTGCCTATGTTGACAACAGACGACTTACGGCGGCGATAGTTAAAAAAATCTTCCATCTTTATAATTGAAAATGGAAAATTGAAAATTAAAAATTAAAAAACAGGCAGAAACGGAATCTACCCATTTTCAATTTTCAATTTTCAATTTTCAATTGGTCAGTTTGTTTTGTATTTGAAAGAAACCTTAGCCAGATCTTCGTTCGCTTTCACGATTTTCTTTTTAAGGTCTTCCTTATAGGCGGCAAGCTTATCCTGAAGTTGTTCGTCGCCGACGGCAAGCATTTGGACTGCCAGGATACCGGCGTTCAGAGCACCGTTGATGCCGACAGTGGCAACCGGAATTCCCGGAGGCATCTGTACGATGGCCAGCAAAGCATCCATACCGTCGAGTGTCGAATTGATAGGCACGCCGATCACGGGGACTGTCGTCATGGAGGCAATCACGCCACACAGATGGGCGGCCATGCCTGCTGCCGCAATGATCACTTTGATACCACGTCCTTTGGCTCCTTTGGCAAATGCTTCCACCTCGGCAGGCGTACGATGGGCGGACAAGGCATGCATTTCGAACGGGATCTCCATCTCGTCGAGCAGCTTGGCTGCTTTTTCCATTACGGGCAGATCCGAAGTACTGCCCATGATGATACTTACTATAGGTGTCATTTCGCAATCATTTGTTCATATTCGGCGGCAGACATCAGTCCGTCCAGTTCGGAAAGGTCGGAAATGGCAACCTTGATGATCCATCCTTTGCCATAGGCGTCTTCGTTGACCAGTTCGGGCTGGTCTTCCAGTTCCGTATTCACTTCGAGCACTTCGCCACCTACGGGCATAAAGAGGTCGGAAACAGTTTTCACGGCTTCGATCGTGCCGAAGACTTCTTCTTTCGCTACTGTCTCACCTTCTGTCGTGATGTCGACAAAAACGATTTCACCCAGTTCCCCCTGAGCGTAATCAGTAATACCGACATAGGCTACATCACCGTCTACACGGATCCATTCATGATCCTTTGTGTACTTTAAATCTGCAGGAAAATTCATAATTTTAGTGTTTTTATTAGATGAATAAATAGATATAACTTAAGAATGAGGCTATAAAAGTACATATAAATCCGAGACAAAAACCGGCATATACCTGCATGGGAGTATGCCTTTTCAGATAGATACGCGAAGTACCGACCAGTCCCGCTATTATGATTGCGATGATAAAGGCCCAGTAGGGGTTTATCAGGTGAATCCGTGCTACACCCATAATGCCACCTAACAACCCGCCTATCCCGATTGAATGGGCACTGATCTTCCAGAAAAAATTGATCAGCAGTGCTAGGATTAATGCTACGCAGGCTCCCAGTAGCAAGGAGATGAACCAGAACGGCAACATCATTTTATACATATAGAATGCGCAGGCCATAACCGACGTGATAAAGATCAGGTACGGGACTACGCGTTCACGCCGGTCTGACAACTCCATATCGGCTGCCGCCCCGTTTTTTACCATCATGAAGATGAACGCTCCGGGGATAACTGTTGTCGACAGGAATGTCCCGCCTGCAAGCAACAGTTTCATTGCCGGTGGATAGATTACCAGATACGTGAAGGTAAGAGCCAGCACGACTCCATATGTCACCATTAGCAACGGATGGAACATGCCCGATATGATATTTGAAAATAACCTCATAACGCTTCAAATTTATATTTCTTTTCTGAGCCGTGCAACCGGAATACCCAATTGTTCGCGATATTTGGCTATCGTGCGGCGGGCGATGACATAGCCTTTCTCTTTCAGGATCGAGGCTAACTCTTCGTCAGTAAGCGGTTTGCGCTTGTCTTCGCTGTCGATATGTTCCTTCATGATCTTTTTCACTTCACGAGTGGAAATTTCTTCGCCGCTGTCGGTTTGCATCGATTCGGAGAAGAAGTATTTGAGCGGGTAGATACCGAAATTTGTCTGCACGTATTTGCTGTTGCTCACACGTGAGATCGTTGAGATGTCATATCCGGCACGTTCCGCCACATCTTTGAGGATCATGGGGCGCAAGGTCGCTTCATCACCCGTGAAGAAGAAATCGCGTTGCAAAAGGATGATCGTTTCCATTGTCCGCTGCAAGGTTTCTTGGCGTTGCTTGATGGCATCGATGAACCACTGGGCGGAATCGAGTTTTTGTTTCACAAATTGGACGGCTTCCTTCATCTGGGCTGTCTGGTTTGTTTTGTTGCCCGCATAATCCTGAAACATCTCCACGTATTCACGGTTGATGCGCATATCGGGAATACCCCGGTTGTTCATGTTCAGGATCAGTTCGCCGCCCACTGCTTCCACCACAAAATCGGGGATGATCTGACTCAAAACCGTCTCCATGGAACTTCCCCAACTGACGCAAGGCTTGGGATCGAGGGTCGTTATTTCACGTATGGCCTTTTTCAGGGCGGCTTCGTCGATATCCAGTCCTCTCATGATCTTGTCATAGTGCTTGCGCGTGAACTCTTCGAAAAAATCGGTCAACATCCGAGTCGCCAACATTGTTCCGGGTGTTTTTTCCCGGCGGACCAACTGGAGCAGCAGGCATTCTTGGAGATTACGGGCGCCGACTCCTGCCGGGTCAAAATCCTGTATGATGGTAAGGACTTCCTCTATTTCTTTTTCCGTTACATCCTGTCCCGCCTGAAATATTAGGTCATCGGCAATGGCTGACAGGTCCCGGCGCAAATAACCGTCATCGTCTATGTTCCCGATGATATATTCGGCGATCTTTACTTGCTTTTCCTGCAAATCCCGCAATCCGAGTTGTTGGAGCAGATATTCGTTCAGGGATTCGCTGACCGAGAAAGGGACATCCTCTTTTTTCTCCGCTCGTTCGCTCAGCTCGCGAAGTTTGTAATCGGGTATGTCATCTTCATTCATATAGTCTCCGAGTGAAAGGTCGGTATCAGTTTCGCTTCCTCCCTCCATCTCGTTGGACGCCAACTCCCCGTCACCTTCGTCAGTACGTTCAAAGTCATCTGCAAAATCCTTTCCTTCTTCCAGGGCAGGGTTGTCTTCCAGTTCATGCTTCACGCGCTCTTCCAGCTCAATGGCGGGGAGTTCCAGAAGCCGGATCAACTGAATCTGCTGCGGAGAAAGTTTTTGCTGCAACTTTTGCTGTAACTGTTGTTTCAACATAATCAAATTCAATAATGAAAGGACAATCACATCGGGATTGTCCAATGTTTAGAATATGCAAATATAACTTTTTACATGGAATGACCTCGACATTCTAAATATAATAGTTCTAAAATCATCTCCATAAAGATTTTGCAAAAACAGCTTTTAAAGTTGCTTGAGACCCGGGCGTACCCACCACGGAGACCCGGGTGCGGGAGAGGTGCAGACCCGGGTCTGCGCAAAGCCCTTACGGGTCTACCAGGATGTTTATCCGCCGTGTTGGAGGTACTTTTATGGTTGGTTTGCGAAATTTTCATGAAAGAAAAGAAGTGCTTCCGGATAGCAATTTTTGGTGTGGTTGCCCTGTCGCTCAAGTAAGGAAGATAGGCGGATATTTGTATATTGTTTATTTTGACAATTATTTTATATGATACAGATTATGGTACGAAAGAAAACGTCTCATTTATTATCGCTTCTCGACTACGCCCATACGCGTATTGAACTAAAGAAGAAGCTGAACAAGGTCAGTACGGCGGAACTTTATCAGGTCGCCGTCAATCATTTTTTGAAATTTACGGGAAATGCCGGGTTTTGTATGGAAGAGCTGAACCGGACCCAGATTTCCGATTTTGCCGCTTATTTGCAATGTAAGGGGTTGGCCATGAATACGATCAACTCTTACCAAAGCAGCCTGCGCGCCATCTACAACGCCGCTTGCTATGACGGTCTGCTGCGTCCCAAAGAACATCCTTTCCAAGGGCTGAAACTCAAACGCGAATCTACCGTCAAGCGTGCCGTGCCGGTTACGCTTATCCGGAAGTTGACAAGTTTCAAGACAGACGGTTCCCACAGTCAAGAATTGGCAGTCGACCTGTGCCTGTTCAGTTTTTTAGCTTGCGGGATGCCGTTTGTCGATATGGCTTATTTGACGGCAGGCAACATCCGGAATGGTGAGTTGGTATATAATCGCCGTAAGACAGGTGCTCAAATCCGTATGGAAATCACTACCGGCATGTGGCAGCTTATTCGTAAGTATGCCCCCGCGGATGGGGAAAGGGAGTTCCTTTTTCCCATCCTTCCGTCCGGTTCGCCTACCCACTCGCAGTATAAGCACTGCCTGGCTTTGCATAACAAGGAATTGAAGGAGATCGGTGACAAACTTTGCATCCCCGTACATTTTACTTCATACGTGATCCGCCATAGTTGGGCATCTGCGGCATTGCAATCCGGTGTTTCCGTCGCTGTTATCAGCCAAGGATTGGGACACAGTTCGGAAAAGACGACACGGTATTATCTAAGCGAGTTGGATGTATCGGAATTGACTAAGGCCAACCGGATAATTTCAGGTTCTATCAATTGTCTGTTTAGCGGAGGATAGGCCGGAATTTGACCTTATTTATGAAATAAGGATAGCGGCATTTATTTTGTCACAAAGGGCAGGTGGAACTGCAATTTTGGAATGTTTTGCCTGTTTGAATAAGTTCTATTTTGCCGTTTGAAGATTCTTTTTTACAGATTGAAAAGGCCGGTAAATGGTTATAGGATGTTAAAAAATGGCGGGCAATGAGAAAGTATGTCTCAAAACAGAGTAAAGGCCCCGATTCGTATAAAGATTGCAAGAAATTAGATAATAGGAAGATGGGAAGACAATTTTTTCCAAAAAAGCCTTCATGATAAATGCTTTTGTTCTCATTTTTATATTACTTTTGCCTATAAAATAAGGAAATGTCTCCTTAGCTCAAACTGGATTTAACTCAATATCGTGATAACAAGTTTGTTATAGGCTATGTGTCCTTATTTCATAAATAAGGATTGTCTCGAACTCACCTTATTTCATAAATAAGTATACCAACCGAAAGCAAGCCAAGTCGATAATCAAAATGGATGAAAAAAGGAACATAGAGCCACAAATACTTATTGACGTTTCTTGTTAAGAAATGCCCGAAGATGGATCATGTTTCCTCTGAGGCCTTTGATTTGCATGGTAAGGATAATAATAATTACAACAAAATAATAAAGAGTATGATGAGAAAGCTTATCGTCATGATGTTCCTGTTAATGATCTCCCTGTCTTTTTATGCACAGGACAGGTTGACCGGACAAAAAGGTTCGGTCGTCGGGATCAAGACCAATATCCCATATTGGGGTACGGCAACTTTTAATGCCGGTGCGGAATTCCGTCTGGCACGTCATTGGAGCTTGGAC
>ERZ777011.1127-NODE-1127-length-31816-cov-4.243349_pt1 | contig 31816 bp, 32 predicted proteins | sample MGYA00374964_ERZ777011 | MGnify/ENA primary metagenome ERZ777011 (study PRJEB29310, sample SAMD00008975) | mouse gut metagenome | study: EMG produced TPA metagenomics assembly of the Metagenome analysis of fecal microbiota from mouse which was promoted...
GTGCGCGAACCATGATGGAGCAAAGCGAAATCATGGTATAATATGCCTTGAGGAGGGGCCCAACGAAGTTGGGAGGAGTCCTGAAGGCGGGCATCAGTAATGAAAAGAGGCTGTCAGCTATGCCTTGAGGGAGGAGCCCTGAGGTTGGATTGCAGGAACCTATAAATGCAGGCGGAAATCATGGTAAAATAAATGAAAAACACATTGAAATATGGGGAGGAGCGAATGAAGATTTTAGAAGCAGCGGAAATAACACCAGAACTGGCAGAACAGTTAATTCTGGTATGGGAAAAGTCTGTAAAGGCAACACACCTGTTTTTATCAGAGGATGAAGTAGAGGAAATCAAAAAATATGTTCCGTCGGCCTTGAGCGGGATTGCACATTTGGTAATTGCAGAAAATAAGGAAGGCCGCCCTGTTGCATTTATGGGGATTGAAGAACAAAAGCTTGAAATGCTCTTTATTACACCCGAGGAACGGGGAAAGGGACTGGGAAAAAAGCTGATCCGGTATGGAATTGAAAATTATTCAATCAACAAATTGGCTGTCAACGAGCAAAACCCGCTTGCAAGGGGATTTTACGAGCATATGGGCTTTCAGGTATACAAACGGACAGATCATGACGAGCAGGGGAATCCGTATCCGCTTTTATACATGAAATTGAAATCAATGACTATTTGATATTGAAATTATGGAAAAAGCAGATTATACTAACTATATTGTTTCACATACGTTATATATATGGAACGAAAGAAGGGCAGAGGATGTATCAGATTGCACTTTGCGATGATGAACCGTCAGATTTGGAGAAAATGAAACGAATATTAGAGACATATCAGGAGCTGCATTCAGATTGTAATCTGTCGATAAGATGCTTTACCAGTGCAGAAGAGCTGTTGCGGCCTATACGGGGGAATGAATACCTCCCGGATCTGATATTCATGGATATTTATATGCCGGAAAAGCCGGGGATAGATGCAGCGAAAGAGCTTCGTGATATGGGAGCGGATTGCAGGATCATCTTTTCCACTACATCGAAAGAGCATGCGTTGGATGCTTTTCGTATTGATGCGGCGCAATACCTGGTGAAGCCGGTGGCAGAGCAGATGGTGATTCCGGTGTTGGATAAGCTGCTGGTTGAGATGAAAGAGGATCGGTTAAAATATCTGCTGTTACGGATCGAAGGCAGAATCTGCAGAATAGCATTACATGATATTGTGTATTGTGAAGCACAGAGAAAATGTCAGTGTCTGTTCTTTGCGGATGGAACGCAGGCATTGCTACGTATGACAATGACTGAAATCTTTACAATGCTGTCCGGATATCGGGAGTTTGTAAAGGCCGGTATATCGTACATCATTAATCTGGAACATATTGAAAGTCTGAATGCAAGGGAACTGAAAATGGATACCGGGGCAATGATCTATCTGCCCCGTGGTTCTTATCAGACGATCAAGGAACAATACTTTCAGTATTACTGTGGAACCTGAATATAGCATAAACACAAAACGACAGGAGAGATGCCTGAGGATCTGACATGTATGATTCTCAGGCATCTTTCATTTTTTGTCTGGTTTGCGCGAAGTGTGACTGAAAATGTGCAAACGGTTCTTTAGCGCTTCATAAAAAACATTTAATTGTTTAAAATATATGCAGCTAATATAGAAGCATAAGAGGATATTATGAGGATAAGGAGCAGGAGATATGGGAAGAACGATCAAGGGAAAACTGACGATCAGTGTTATCTGTATCGTCGTAGTCAGTATTTTGCTGACGACAGCAGGAATCACATTTGTTGCGGGCAGAAAGATGATCCAGGATCAGACGGATGCCCTGTCACTGAATGCAGATAAGTATGCGGAAGAGATCAATACCTGGATTGAAAATGAAAAGATGCTTGCACAGGGAGCGGCCAGAAGCATTGAAGCAGCCGGAAATACGGAGGACGGTTTTATTCAGGATGTGGTAAGCACACATGCAGAAGGAAGAGAGGAATTACTGAATTTATATTGCGGTACGGCAGACAGCAGATTCATTCAGTCCAATCGGGAGGCAGGTATTCCGGACGGATACGATCCGGTTAAGCGAGGCTGGTACAGTCAGGCTGCCGCAGAGGGGAAAACCATTGTAACGGATCCGTATCTGGACAGTATTACGGAGCAGATGTGTGCAACCATTGCTACGCCGGTATATATAGAAGGAGAACTGGCAGCAGTGATCGGACTGGATGTAACACTGAATACGGTGGCCGAACTGACCGGGAATATCAGTAATTCGGAAGGAACCTATGGGTTTTTGCTGGACAGCAGCGGATATTATGTGGCGCATAGAAACCAGGAATTTGAACCGACAGCAGAAGCCGCTGTAGCTGTTGAAGATGTTCTGCCGGAGCTGGCAGGTCTGGTTAACGGATCAGAGAGTGGTGTTCGTCAACTGGTTGATTACGATGGAAGCAACAGCTATTTTGCCATGTCAGAGATTACAGGAAGTCATTGGCGACTGGGTGTGGTAGTTCCGACCGCCAATGTAGTAAGCTCTCTTCTTACTATGATAACAGTTGCAGTAGTGATCGCACTTCTGATCATTATACTGGTGGCAATATTCATGGCCGGGCTGATCGGCAGGACATTGGCGCCGGTTCAGATGTTAAAGCAGTTTGCCTCCGGGGATTTTTCCGAGGAGACAGTGACGGAGAAGGCCATACCAAGAGAATATAAGGATGAGACAGAGCAGATTCAGACTGCTACGACAGAAGTAAGGCAGCAGATCCGGGGGATCATTTTGAATACGAAGCAGGAAGCAGAGGATATTGCCGCTATTGCCAGGGATACTTCAGGAAAAATGACGGAATTAAATCAGGATATATCCGGTATTACGGATTCTGTTAGTCAGGTGATGGAACAGACAGCTGAGGCGAAGCAGCTGGCAGAAACAATACGGATGATCGGTGAGGAACTCGGCACTACGATCGAATCCGTAGCAAGGCAGGCCGGAGAGGCCGCCTCCCAGTCCGGCGATATCATGCATCGTGCCGGACAGCAGCATGAGAATTCAGAGCAGTCTGCCGGAGAAGCAGTTGCCCTTTACCAGAATACAAAGGAGGAGCTGGAGCAGGCCATTGCAGACAGTCAGCGGGTACGGGAAATCAATGCCCTGACGGAAGAAATCCTCGCGATCAGTTCACAGACTAATCTTCTGGCGCTGAATGCTTCTATAGAAGCGGCAAGAGCCGGAGATGTAGGAAGGGGATTTGCAGTAGTTGCAGAAGAGATCAGCCAGCTTGCTGATAATTCCAAGCAGGCAGTGGATAAGATCCGTCAGGTAACGGGAGATGTGATGCAGAATGTGTCCCGTCTGTCCAAGACTGCGGAGAAGCTGCTGCATTTTATGAACGGAACTGTTATGGAGGACTATCAGAGCATGACTGCGCTGGCAAAGATGTATGAGCAGGATGCTGTATTTTACAGTGATATTTCCGGCAGTCTGGGAAGCGCATCCCGGGAAATGCGTGACAGCATGGTGGGAATTCAGGAATCAATCCTGGCGATTACTTCACTGATCAGTGAGATTGCAGAGCATATGCAGGGCATGGAAGAATCCGCAGGGGCTTCTAATGCAAATTCGGGTTCCGTACTTTCTCAGATGGAGGAATTATTTAACTTAAGTGAGCTGTTGAACCAGACAGTGGCATCCTTCCGGGTATAGGGGGAGGAATTTTTCCTTTTTCTGCATTCATATGTCATTTTCTGCAATAAATATTGCTGAAAACTACTATATTTTGTAGATTTTTGTTAGGAGCTGTACAGGCTCCGGCAGGCAGATAACGTGACATTAGGAGGAAGCAGGAATGGCAGTTGTAAGAAGTGAGCAGGATGCTATGGCAGCGAAGCTGGTGGCTGAACGTGCAGCGCGGGAAGCGGAGGAAGCAAGAAGGAGAGATATAATGGAAAAGATTCAACTTCTGGAAGATGAAATCAATGAATGCCAGGGGTTGATTTCGTCCTTTAGTGGATTAAAGGGACAGGTCGGGATGCTGATATCCCGGATGAATGAATATAAGGCCATGAATCTGGAAGCAGACAGGAATTCCTTTTTTGGAATGACTGCAAGTGCGGTATATGAAGGAATGGCAAGTGCCCGGTCGGCGATGGGGGAAAGCGCAGGCAGTTTTTCCGAAGTGGAATCGGCGATCGGAAGCCAGATTGGTATGCTGAGTTCGTATGTAATGGAACTTAGAAGCCGGATCAGCAGTCTTCAGGCAGGATTATAAAGGAGGCTGACATGATCAAGATACAGATTGATGAATATGAGAACTTATTACATGAGACCCATGTGCTTCACAGGGAGAGCAGGGAATTGATCCAGGAATATGTCAGGGAGCTGGAAGAACTGCTGGCACCGGATGGCGGATTTCAGACCAATCTGGTTTCAGAAAAAGCGAAGCTGATTCTGGGGATGTTCAAAGAACGGGTCATACCTGAACTGGAAGCGGAATTTGAAGAGACGGAGCAACAGATTTATATATTAGGACAGCGTCTGGCTGAAGGGGATGAAGACAGGAGGTTACATGTACAATGGGAGAGATAAAGATTTCCTTTCCGATCGTCAGGGAGAAGACAGATCGTTTAAACGGGATGTTGCAGGGACGGTTTGCGGATGATATATTAAAACGTTATACCTATATGGAAGGATCTATGCAGCAGTCTTGCGGAGAGAGTATAGATGCCATACGGGAGGTCTTACGGGATGAGAAGCATACCTTGACAGAGATCAGCGGATTCATGAAAGCGTTGCTGACATTTATCCAGGAATCGGCAGATGCCTTTGAGGATACGGATACCAGTTGTGAAGAAGTATACAAAAGGTTTGTGTAGGAGGAAGCGGAATGGGAATCAGCAGTGCTTTATTTCAAAATTTTTATATGGATCCTGCCGAAGTGTTTGATGCGGGTGAACGGATCTGCTCTTCCATGGCAGGGGTAAACGGGTGCTTAAATGAAGCAGAGGGTGTATTCAGTCAGATATCTTCTCTGGCCGCCAGCGTGCCGGCTCAGGCGAGATGCGGTGCTCTGATCTCTGCCTGTGAAAATGCCATTTCAACGATCAGAAATACAGATTTCTCCGCTTATGGCATTCGGGTCAGTCAAAATATGTGCAAGCTGGCAGATTTGAGTGAACATGTGGCGGGTGCAACGATAAAAGCGATGGAGGATGTTCGGGAGAGTCTTGACAGAATCTGCAAGGAGTTGAATGAGGAAAAAAGGCTTCTTAGCATTAAAAGCAAAAGAGGGGAAATGATGCAGCGGGAGGATTTAATGGAGATTTATTCCCGATCACCTGTAAATTTAAACTATAATATAAATAAGAATTCTCTGGAATATCAGGTGATAAAGTATGCACAATTGCAGATGAACAAAGACGGATTGCCTGTTATTAATAGTAAAGTAGATGCAGAAAGGTATCAGAAGCTGGTCCATCTCTTTAAGAATGGTGGTAGTGTAGATGTTACGAATTATGATGGTTCTACAACAACGTTTTATTTGTGTGATACAACGTTTCGGGAAGCGTTAGATAGACAGATGAAATTAAATGATAGACCGCAAGTTTATCCGACTTTACAATCTAGAGAAACTGTAGATGCAAACAGATATCAAGTTTACGATGCTATGTTGCCATTTAATCATATGAGCAGAGAAGAAATGTATCAGTTTTTGGATTTGTCAAATTCATCTAATGCTAAAAAGAGTGACATAAAAAGAATATTGGATGGCCAGGGAGTGCTTGATGGAATGGAGGATATATTCATGAAGGCCGCAGAGGATTATAATATTGATCCGAGGTATTTAGTAGGACATTCTATATTGGAAACGGGAAATGGAGAAAGCGAGTTAGCAAACGGGGTAGAAGTGGATGGAAAGATAGTATATAACATGTATGGATACGGTGCATATGATAGTGATCCCGTAAAGAAAGGTGCAGAGATTGCATATAGCAATGATTGGTTTACGAAAGAAGAAGCAATTCTTGGAGGAGCAGAAAAAATTAGTAATGGTTATATTAATGAAGGCCAGTCTACATTATATGAGATGCGTTGGGATACTCAAAATTGTGGAAATCCACCGAATCTTGGAGATCACCAGTATGCAACGGATATTGAATGGACACTGAAGCAGGTGGGAGAGATGGATTTAGTAGAAGTCTACAATCAAATACCTAGAGAGGATGTCCATTATTATGTACCAGTCTATGCACTGGAACCAGAGGATATGCAGCAGGATCCAAAAGAAAAGTATTGGGATAAAAAAGGAAAGAACGGGGTTGTCACCCCTTAAGCTCTGATTTATAATAGGACAGTATATTCTGCTGTAGCTTCTAGCATATGGCTGAGCGTACTGTCCTATTTTGTTTCTGAGTGTTTTCATAAATGCTTTACACGGAAAAGTCTTCTATTTCCGGAATTCACAAAAAATACACAAAAGAATTAGCACTCACCTATTGACAGTGCTAACAATGAGTGTTATATTACATTTAGAACAGGTTAAACCTTCCCAATATTGGGCAGTATAAGTAAGAAGGAGGACAATATTATGATAATTCCAAGTTTTTTTAGTGATGATTATTTTGATGAGGTATTCAATACCATGCGTGGAAAGGAAACCGTAAAGCCTCTGATGCGTACAGATGTGAAGGAGATCGGCAGTGATTACCTGTTGGAGATTGAATTGCCGGGTTTTGAAAAGGATGAGATCCACGCTGAGTTGGAAAAAGGATATCTGACGATCAGCGGTGTCCGGACGAATAAGATTGATGAGGATGAGAAGTGCGGTAAGTATGTCCGCCGGGAGCGCTATCTTGGAAAGTGTTCCAGAAGCTTCTACATCGGTGAGAATCTGAAGCAGGAAGATATCAAGGCGAAATACGAGAATGGCATTCTTTCCATAGTATTCCCGAAGGATAAGAAGCCGGAGATAGAGGAGAAGAGAAGGATTTCTATTGAATAACTCTATTGAAAACAGAAAAGAGAACGTCTGCAAAGGGACACTTCACATAAGGAAGTGTCCCTTCGTCGATTGTAAAGAAGGTGGAATATGAATCACAGTAACGTCTAATCCATTTTGTCTAAGTGTATCCGTATCCTCAAATATACAAATTTTAAAGATGAAAGAAAAGATTCTAATCAAAAACTAATAAACACCTGCTATAATTTAATGTGGAGGTCTGTATATGGATAAGAAAATATTGATCATTGAGGACGAAGCGGCAATACAGAAAATACTCTCTGAGCCGCTTATTTTTGCAGGATACAAGGTTACTACTGCTTCGGATGGATTACAAGGCATCAACACTTTTCACGAGCAGGATTTTGACCTTATTCTATTGGATATAATGCTGCCTAGGATTGACGGTTATACAGTATGTGAAATGATACGACAGGAGTCGCAAATCCCGATCATTCTTTTAACCGCACTTGATACGGAAGATGACCAGATCAAAGGCTTTGACAAATTGGCTGATGATTACATCACGAAGCCATTTTCCGTAAAACTCGTATTAAAGCGTGTGGAAGCTCTCTTGCGACGGGTATCATCCAATATGGTATCAGACTGTATCCGTTACAAAGAAATTTCTTTATGCGAAACAGAACGAAAAGTTACTGTTTCTGGAAACGAGGTAGCTCTTACCTACTTGGAATTTGAAATATTACTGTTATTTCTTAAAAACAGGGGGCGTGTTTTTACAAGGGATGACCTTTTAAATCTCGTTTGGGGTTATGACTTTGTAGGGGATGAAAAAGGCGTAAACTTCCATATTATGAATTTGCGCAGGAAACTGGGTGTCGATTATATTGAAACGGTCAGAGGGGTGGGATATAGACTTGCGAAAGAAAATTAAAAACAGTTTAAGTGCAAAAGTGTTTTTATGGGTGTTCTCTGCTCTTACTATCTGCAGTATGCTGATTTATGGAATTGTATTGACAGTCTTACCCAGGCAATACCAGGTTACATCAGATAAACAACTGGACACTAATACCGGGATCCTTGTTTCAAAGCTGCAGAATATGCGTTATGAGGAAGCAGTCAATGAAATCTACAATTTCTGCATTCAAAATAATTCGGCGGCAACACTCAGCGATGGAAATGAAGCCTTGAGTTTTGGTGAAATAAAGGTAGAAGAATTAACGGTAACAACATCAAACATTGCAACAACAGTTACTTTTTCAGACAGCAAAACAGAATATGCACTGGTGGTATCTTCTCTGTCACAAACGGCTGATGTAATATTAAGCCTTATGCTTCACTTTGTACCGGTTGTCTTTGCAATTATTTTGCTGTTATCGTCGTTAAGCGCCTTTATTTGCAGCAGAGCTATAGTCAGTCCCATTGCTACAATCAGTCAGATTTCTAAGCGAATGACATCGCATGATATGACCTGGAAGTGCGATATTAAAAGTAACGATGAAATTGGTGTACTTGCTTCCAGTTTGAATACAATGGCAAGCCGGTTGCAGGTCACTATGGAAGAATTAACAAATGCCAATCATCAACTAACTGCCGATATAGAAAAATTCAAAGAGCTGGAAGAACAGCGCAGAAATTTTTTCGCAGCAGTATCCCACGAATTGAAAACCCCGCTTACCATCTTAAAAGGACAGATCGAAAATATGATGTTGGGATACGGAGATTATCAAAATCACGAAAAGTATCTGCCTGAAGCACTAAAAGCAACGGACGATATAGAGTATCTTGTCAAGGAAATCACAAGCATATCTCAAATGGAAAATATGGACTTAGCGGATACTTTGCAGGAAATTTCATTAAAACAAACGATAAATGACACGATACAGGCTATTCTGCCACTTGCACAGGATAAAGACGTTCAGATATATCAAAATATCAGTACCGATATGGTTTTGTCCGTGAGTCCCATTCTTTGGAATAAAGCCTTGTCAAATATTATCGGAAACGCTGTCCGGCATTCTCCCTGCGGCCAGGATGTTTTCATAACTTTGGAATCCTCTGAAAACAGGAATGCCCTCGTTATCGAAAATACCGGAGCGTCCATTCCGGAAGCTGACCTTCCTCATATGTTTACACCATTTTATCGGGCAGATAAATCAAGGAACAAGGCAACTGGAGGAAGCGGTCTGGGACTATACATTGTCAAAACAGTTCTTGACCTGCACGGTATGGCCTATTGCATAAAGAACACGGAGCAAGGCGTAGCCTTTTTCCTTTATCTGAACGCAGATAAGCCGCAAAGCGGTCTGCGTTCATGAGCATGTAGCAAAGCGGAATGCAAATGTCCGCTTTACCTGATAGTAGCCTCATTTTACAAAAGCTGTCAGTAACTTGCTGGCAGCTTTTTTACAATCAAATCAAAGCCTTACGAAATTCAAATTAAAATCTAACCGTTTATTCTTAAAATGGATGTATCTCAAAGAAAGGACGGTTTGCTATGAATCTATTTTACCGTGCGTTTCTCTATGTAACGCGAAAAACAACAAAATCTTTTATACTGTTTTTAATTCTCCTTGTGATTTCAACCTTGGTGCTTTCCGGAGTTGCTATCAGGGATGCCACAGGAACCGCCTCCTTAAATGTGCGGCAGGCATTGGGTGGCATATTCACTTTGCAGCAAAACACCAGTGACCCACGGAAATGGGTATCAACTCCGGTTGGAAACGCCGGATCTCAGTCCTACTATGGCGGCGAACCGCTGACCGTGGAGCTGGCGGAGCGTATTATGGCCGGAACAACGGGTATCAGTGGCTATAATGCAACCTATACAAATTATACTGTTCCTCTGAATGCGGACGGTAAGATGTTAGAACTGATAGAGTCAGATGATAATGGCAACAATCTAAGTTCGCTAATAGCCGGTTCCGGGGATTTTAATTCCACTGTATCTACGATTGCCACCACCAGTACCGCCTATGACAGCTATTTCGCAGGCGGATATATAGAACTTGTGGAGGGCAGACACTTTACCACGATGGATAAAAACGTGGCAATTATCAGTTCAGAACTTGCAAAACGCAACGGTTTAAGCGTCGGGGACAAAATCACCCTGCGCATGTCCGAGTATAAGGCATCCATGATGGGAATTGAGGCAAACAAGACAAAGGTTGAGGTCAGAATTGTGGGTTTGTTCCGTTCCACAGCAAAAAGTACAACCTCTCTTTCCAACTGGTCTATGGACAACTCTATCTTTACCACGCTGGAGGTTGTAAAGACCGCACGACCAGACATGGGAGACGAGAGTTTTGAGCGTATCCAGTTTTATGTGAATGATCCCGGTGAAATCGATAGCATTGTTAAGGATGTAAAAAAACTGCCGGATATCGATCCGACCGATTTTATTGTCAGCATTGACAGCAGCGATGCAGACGCAGTTATGGAGCCGTTGGCTAACATGAATCGTCTTATCTCTATACTGATTTTGCTTGTTCTTGCGGTTGGTGCGGCTATCCTCTGTTTGGTGTTGTCTATCCGTATGAAGGAACGGGTACACGAAAGTGGTGTACAGCTTGCACTGGGCATAAGCAAGAAAAATATTGTCATACAGTATTTGACCGAGGTTCTTATCATCGCTGTTTTAGCATTTTCTCTATCTGCCTTTACAAGCGGTTTCGTGGCAAAAACCGTAGGGAATCAACTCCTGGACTATACCATTTCGGATAGCGTACAGACGTCTGCAACCAAAACGCCCGGTACAAGCATTGACGGAGAAACATTTTTGGGAAGTTCCGATTTTGCACCGGAGTTTGAGGGAAGCAATCCTTTGACGAAGATTGAGGTGGAGATTGAGCCTGTAATGGTTGCAGGGATGTTTGGTGTCGGGTTCCTGATTATCTGTGCGGCAGTTATGCTTGCAGCAGCACCTGTCCTGCGCATGAAACCGGGAGAGATACTCTCAAAAATGAGTTAAGGAGGAAGTAATCCATGAGCATTATAGAAATAAAAGGAGTTCGTTACTCCTATGATAATAAGCGAAATGTATTGAAATCCGTTAATGCGGATTTTGAAGCGGGAAAAATGTATGCGATTGTCGGTCCGTCCGGGTGCGGAAAAACGACCTTGCTTTCGCTGTTGGGTGCTTTGGACAGCCCTGCGGAAGGACAAATCCTGTTCAACGGACAGGATATTGAAAAGACTGGACTTGCAGCACACAGAAAAAATGATGTTGCGTTCATTTTCCAAAGCTATAACCTGATTGATTATCTGACGCCGCAGGAAAATGTGGCAATAACATCAAAACTGCCGCCGCTGCCTATCCTTGAGCGTGTTGGGCTTACTGAAGAAGAAAGCAAACGTAATGTACTGAAACTCTCAGGCGGACAGCAACAGCGGGTAGCGATCGCCCGCGCATTGGCTTCTGATGCAAGCGTTATCCTTGCGGACGAGCCGACAGGAAATCTTGACGAAGATACTGCGGTTGAGATTACAAATATTCTAAAAGAATGTGCCCATCAGATGAATAAGTGTGTAATAATTGTAACGCACTCCAATGACCTTGCAAAGCAGGCTGACGTCATTTTAAAATTGCGAAAAGGAGAACTGCAAATTGCAGATACTCTTGATTCCAATGCAGGAAAAGGACGGAAAAATAAATGCAGGATTTGAAAAGTCAAGAAAATCTGTAAAGAGATCTGTGAATAACATGGTGAGAGCAGTCACTATACTCTTTCCTCTTTCTGTGAATTAGTGTATAATTATCCTGTTGAGCGATCAGGAAGGCAGGATAAGATTTGAAGAATTTATACATTGCAGAGAAGCCAAGCGTGGCAAGAGAATTTGCCAGGGCATTAAAGGTAAATGGCAAGAATCATGACGGATATATGGAAGACGCAGACAGTATCGTGACCTGGTGTGTAGGTCATCTGGTAACGATGAGTTATCCGGAGGTCTATGATCCGGCATTGAAAAAGTGGAGTATGGATACCATACCGTTCATTCCGGATACCTTTCAGTATGAGGTCATCGGGAATGCATCTAAGCAATTCCAGATTGTAAAGGGATTATTGAACCGGGAGGATGTCGGATGCATCTATGTCTGTACGGACTCCGGGCGGGAGGGAGAATATATCTACCGGCTGGTGGAACAGTTGGCGCAGGTAGATGCTTCTAAAAAGCGGCGACGGGTGTGGATTGATTCCCAGACGGAGGAAGAGATTCTGAGAGGTGTCCGGGAAGCAAAGGACTTATCCGAATACGACAATCTGTGTGCGGCCGCCTATTCCCGGGCCAAGGAAGATTATCTGATGGGTATTAATTTTTCCCGTGTATTAACACTGAAATATGGTTATACTGTACGGAATTATCTGAAGGAGAACCGTCCCGGTGCAATATCTGTAGGCAGGGTCATGACCTGCGTTCTGGGTATGGTAGTACAGCGGGAGCGGAGTATCCGGGAATTCGTAAAGACCCCCTTTTATCGGATACTGGGAACGATCGAAGCAGACGGAGATTCCTTTGAAGCGGAATGGCGAGCGGTAGAAGGAAGCCGGTATTTTAATTCGCCGAAGCTTTATAAAGAAAACGGGTTCCTGAAGCGTGAGGATGCAGAAGGGCTGCTGCAGGAAATGCGGGAACCGGAGCCGCTGCTCATGAAGGTCGAGAAGGTCGAGAAGAAGGTTGAAAAGAAGAATCCGCCGATGCTCTATAATCTGGCGGATTTACAGAATGACTGTTCCCGGCTGTTTAAGATCAGCCCGGACGAGACGCTTCGGATTGTACAGGAGTTATATGAGAAGAAGATGCTGACCTATCCCCGGACGGATGCCAGAGTGCTTTCCACGGCAGTCAGCAAGGAAATACAGAAAAATATCAGCGGTTTAAGAGCCTATCCGGTACTTGCTCCCTATGCGGAGCATATTATGGAGGAGGAAGCCTATAAAGGAATCGCAAAGACGAAGTATGTGAATGATAAGCAGATTACCGATCATTATGCGATCATTCCAACCGGCCAGGGGTTAAATGCATGGAATTCCCTGCCGCCTACGGCAAAGGGAGTGTATGAGCTCGTTGCCAGACGGTTTCTGTCGGTCTTTTATCCTCCTGCAGAGTATCAGAAGGCGTCTCTTACATTAGAGCGGAAGGGAGAACGCTTTTTTGCGAATTTCAAGGTACTATACAAGCAGGGATTTTTAGAGGTGGCGGGAACCGCATCGTCCCGGAAGAAGAACGAGGAAGAGGAAGAAACAAAGTTTAGTCCGGAGCTGATCCGGTACATCGCTTCTCTGAAAAAGGGAAGCCAGGTAGGAGCAAAGTCCTTTGATATAAAAGAAGGAGAGACCAAGCCTCCGAGCCGTTACACCTCCGGTACGCTGGTAATTGCCATGGAGAAGGCGGGCTCTGATATTGAGGAGGAGGAGCTTCGGGACTATATGAAGGGCAGCGGAATCGGCACCAGTGCAACCCGGGCGGAGATCATTAAGAAGCTGATCCATATTCAGTACATGGCATTAAATAAAAAGACACAGGTAGTGACCCCTACCCTGAAGGGGGAAATGATCTACGATATCGTCTATTATTCCATTAATGCCCTGCTCCAGCCGAAGCTGACAGCCAGTTGGGAAAAGGGGCTTGGACAGGTTGAGCGGGGTGAGATCACGGAAGAGCACTATATGAAGATACTGGAGGACTTTGTTGTTAAAAAGACCGAACTGGTAAAGGGATTACAGAATCAGAATGCATTCACGCCATTGTTTGACAGGGCGGCAGTATATTATAAGAAAGGAAAACAAAAATGAGACAGGAAGAATTACAGGAAGCATGTCAGGTAAAGCAGTTATTCGGACAGCTGGAGGAGACACTGGCAAAGCCTTTGCTGGAGCAGTGTCAGTATCCCTGGGAGGCATTACAGGGAATACACGATTTTATCCTGCAGATCGGGCCTGCGTTATCCACAGAAATTTATGAGGAGCGGGAGGATCAGGTCTGGATTGCCCGTTCAGCCAGGATATTTCCGAATACAATGATTCTCGGGCCTGCGATCATCGGGCCGGAGACGGAGGTGCGTCCCGGAGCATTTATCCGTGGCAACGCTCTGGTCGGGGCCGGATGTGTGATCGGTAATTCCACCGAACTTAAGAATGTGATCATTTTCAATTCTGTGCAGGTTCCCCATTATAATTATGTGGGGGATTCCGTGTTAGGTTACCGTTCACATATGGGTGCCGGAAGCATTACCAGTAATGTAAAGGCAGATAAGTCACTGGTAGCAGTAAAGGGAGACACGTGCAGTATCCCGACCGGTTTAAAGAAGTTCGGGGCGATTCTGGGGGATCATGTGGAAATCGGTTGCAATACAGTCTTAAATCCGGGAACCGTAGTGGGCAGTTACAGCAATGTGTACCCGGTTTCCATGGTACGGGGATATGTACCGGCAGGAAGCATTTACAAGCGGCAGGGAGAGGTTGTACAAAAGGCAGAACAGCAATAAGGAGTGGAGAAACAGCATAACTCCTCATGTTCCAATGGAGCATGAGGAGTTATGCATATCATTCTTCCGGAACTGCGGCCTCCAGTGCATTTTTTATGGCCTGGGTCAGAATGACGGAGGTATACTGGCTGTCAGCCGAACAGGTCAGTTCATCCACAGTCTTAATGTCGGGAAGCTGGCTGTTGATCTCCTCCAGGGCAGGGGTCAGCAATGGATACATGGTAGTGATGGATTCATTAAGGTTTACGATAGAAACATCACTGATCCGGTCACTGTCAACGGTAACCTGAACGTCCAGCGTCGATTCGCCCAGCTGGACCGTGGAGGAATAAACCCCCGGTATGTAAGCGGCTGTTTCCGTGACTTCCGGAAGCCCCTTGCTGTCCGGCTTGTCGGGCAGGAACATGAATAAAAGAAGCAGGAGCAGCAGAATGCCAAGCACCACGAAAATAATGGTGTAAACGAGTTCTTTTGCTTTGAATATAAGTATTTTTGTATTCGATCCCATAACTGTCACCTCTTGTTTACTATAGTTATATATATTCAGAAGCAGAGGAATTATGACAGCCATGAGAAAGAAAGGAGCGGAGAAATGTTACAGATCATAGAAGGCCCGAGTGGTTCCGGTAAAAGTCATCTGGTATATGAAGAAATGATACGGGCATCCATACAGGCCCCGGAGCAGCGGTTTTATTTGATCGTACCGGAGCAGTTTACCATGCAGGCACAGCGGGATATCATCCATCTGCATCCGCAGCATGGAACCATGAACATTGATATTGTCAGCTTTAACCGGCTGGCCTACCGGATTTTTGAAGAACTGAATATCTGCTGTGATCATGTACTGGAGGATTTTGGAAAAAGCATGCTGCTGCAGCGGATCCTGATGGAGCACAGGAAGGAATGGCAGGTATTCGGTTCCTGTCTGAATAAGGCAGGCTTTCTGGATGAACTGAAATCTCTGCTCACAGAGCTGTTCCAGTACCGGATCGGACGGGACGCCATAGCCCGGGTATATGAGGAGCTACCAGATCATGGTATGCTGAAGAGCAAGCTTCATGATCTGTTGTTTGTTTACGATGCCTTTCAGAGTGAAATACAGGGAAGGTATATCATTGCAGAGCATATTCTGGAGATGCTTGCCAGATATATACCGGAGTCGGGTCTGCTTCAGGGCAGTGTGGTTTATCTGGATGGATACACCGGCTTTACGCCGATTCAGTATGAAGTATTACATGCATTATTGCAGACTGCATCTGCACTGACGGTTACCATAACGATTGACGAAGCAGGTGTGAAGCAGGAATGCTGTGAAGAACATGAGTTATTCTATCTGAGCAGGGATACCATCCGTCGGCTTTATCAGCTGGCAGAGCAGCTGGAGCTTTATGTGGAGGAACGGTTTTTGAATGGAGCATGTCCGCGGTTTACAGGTGCGGAGGAATTGCAGCATCTGGAGCAGAATCTGTTCCGCTATCCATACAGAGTCTGGCAGGCACCGGTTACGAGAATCCGCATTATGGCAATGCATACGCCCGAGCAGGAATTACGCAAGACAGCAAGAAAGATTCATGCCATAGTGCGGAGTGGAGAATACCGCTATCAGGATATTGCCGTGATCCACGGAAACTTGGAGCAGATTCAGCCCTTTGCAGATGAGATCTTTCCAAGGCTGGGCATTCCGTATTTTATCGATACAAAGCAAAGTATCTATATGAATCCGTGTCTGGAAAGCATTCGGGCGGTTCTGGATATTGCTGAATCCGATTATTCTTATGAGAGCGTCTTCCGGCTGTTAAAGACCGGAGTGACCGGGATAGATACGGAACAGTTGGAACTGCTGGAAAATTATGTGATCAGCAGGGGAATCCGGGGGCTGCAATGGTGGAAACGGATATTCTCGCAGGAGACAATGAACGGGCTGCCGGAAGGGGATCGGCAGATTCCGGTATTCCGGGGAGGAATGCAGGTGATCGCACAACTGGAGCCGGTCACTACAGTTCTGCAAAATTCCAGTCAGGTACGGGAATATGTGCAGGCACTGCGGGATTTTCTGGAAGCTTTGCATATGCAGGAGCAGTTGGAGCAGGCAGTCTGTTCCTTTGAGGAGGATGGAAATCTGTTACAGGCCAGATCCTACGGACAGATTTATGATAAGGTGCTGGATATCTGGGAGAAATTAGAAAGTATTCTTGGAGCCGAGGAGATGAAGCTAAGGGAATTTAAGAGCATATTGGAAACCGGTTTTGATGAGATTGCCCTTGGTGTGATTCCGCCAAGTCTGGATCAGGTCATGATCGGTGATATCGAACGAACCCGGTTGAATCATGTAAAGGTATTGTTTGTGCTCGGTATAAATGACGGCATCATTCCAAGGGTTGCAAAGGGAGGGGGGATCCTTTCGGAAGCCGACCGGAGTATTCTGGGGGAGACCCTGGAACTGGCGCCGGATTCCAGAAGACGGGTATTTACGGAGCAGTTTTATCTGTATCAGAACATTACAAAGGCATCCCGGTGTCTGTATCTGACTTATCATGTACAGGACAGTGATGGAAATGAGACGCTTCCGGCGTATCTGCTGGGCAGGATCCGGAAGCTGTTTCCGACGATAGAGATTGAAGATGCCGCCTCGGAGGAATGGAACAGCAATGATCTGGAAACACCGGCGGACAGCATGGATTACCTTTCCTTCCTGCTGCATAAGCCGGATCCGGTTTTGGAAGAGGAGGCAGACATATGGAAGAGCCTTTATGAATACTATCGGGAAGCACAGCCCCGGGTGGTCGCACGGATCAGGCAGGGATTGTTTTATAACAATCTCGGACATTCTCTGACGCCGGAGACAGCCGCCCGTCTTTACGGGAGTTTGTTACATACCAGTGTTTCGAAGCTGGAAACCTATAGCCGTTGTCCGTATCAGTTCTTTTTAGAATACGGTCTGGGACTGAAGGAGCGGGATCGAAACCAGGTGACACTGGGCGATATGGGAAATCTCCTGCATCATGTGGTAGAACAGGTATTTTCCAAGGTAGAGAATCGACAGGCAGAGGAACTGCTATTGTCAGAGGAAGTGGAGAATATATGGGAAACCATAACGGATGAGGAACTGGAAGAACTGGTTGGAAAGGAGTTCCGGAAGACAGCAGAGGAGGCGGACAGCATTTATCAGTATTCTCATGCGAACCGGCAGCTGCTGCAGCGAATGCAGAGAACGGCCGTTTATGCGGTTACGGATCTGAAACAGCAGCTATTAAAGGGGAAAATGATTCCTTATCAGTTTGAAATGACCTTTAACCGGAACGATGCAGAACCGCTGAGCCGGGATTTAAAAGCGGCTGAGCTGAACTTAACAGATACTGCCGTCATGAAATTAAGCGGGGTAATTGACCGGATTGACATCTGTCAGGACGAGGAACGGGTATATGTGAAGGTTCTGGATTATAAGAGCAGCGGGAAAGAGATTGATGTTACGCAGGTGGATGCTGGGCTGCAGCTCCAGCTTTTGATCTATACCAATGTGGTACTGGAGGTACTAAAAAAGCAGTTTCCGGATAAGGAGATCGTACCGGCAGGTTCCCTGTATTACAGCTTCCGGCTTCCCATGGTGGAAAAGAGCGGAAGATCAGTGACGGATGCATTGACCCGGAGGATCCATCGGGAGACTGCACTGACTGGTATCGTTAACCGGGAGGAGCCTTGCATTTCTCTCCTGGGTGATGCAGAGCTGCTTCCGGTTAAGGTAAAAGAGCTGGATGGCGTGCCGGTCATCCAGGAGAGTGATACAGTGGTGGATGCTGAGCAGTACCGGCAGTTGTTAACGGAGGTACGGGAAACTGCCGCCGTGATCGGTACAGAGATGATCAGGGGAAAGATTCCCGTACGGCCGGTACGGACCGGAAGAAGTCTGCCCTGTGATTATTGTGATTACAGGGATGTATGTAAGCTGGATTGTACGGACGGAGGCAATCGGATCTATACAGCAGGTCAGTTAAGACAGATGCAGAAAGGAGAGGGCAGGAATGAAGTGGACAGAGGCACAGCAGAAGATCATTGAGAACCGGACCGGCACCATGCTTGTTTCCGCCGCTGCCGGTTCCGGTAAGACAGCGGTGCTGGTTCAGAGAATCTTAGAATGGGTGGTAACGGACAGAAGAGATATTGATGAATTCCTGGTGGTCACCTTTACCCGTGCCGCCGCCGCTCAGATGCGGAATAAGATACGGGATGCCCTGGAGGAACTGCAGGAGAGTCAGCCGGAGAACCCGCATATCATTAAGCAGTTGTCCCTGATCCATCGGGCCAGTATTACAACCATTGACAGCTTCTGTAAGGAGTTGGTCAATGAACATTTTCAGATGTTGGGAATTGACCCTTCCATGCGGATCATGGATGAGACGGAAGGGAAGCTGATGCAGGAGGATGTGCTGGAACGGATTCTGGAACGGGCATATGAAGATAGAAGTGAAGAGATGTTAATCCTTCATCAATACATGAATGATATTCGTACGGATGACAATATCCGGAATCTGCTTCGTAAGATTCAGCGACAGGCAGACAGCTTTCCATATCCCTGCCAGTGGCTGGAGGAAGCACGGAAGGATGCCATGCTCTGGAAGCCGGAGGAATTAGAACAACAGCCCTGGATGAAGATATTGGTTACAGAAGTGAAGTCCGTTTTAGAGGAGGTTCGAGCGCTGCCGGAACAGATTGCCATGGGATATCAATGTCTGGAAAGCGAATATCAGCCAAAGGCGTATGACAAGTATTGTACCTATTTTCAGGAGGAATGTCGGGTTCTGGAGGCGGTCTGGCAGGCAGAGACCTATTCGAAGCTGTTGCAGGCGTTTGATCCTGCAGGAAGGGTATATAAGCGGCTGGTCTGGAAGAATACCGGTGTTCCGGCATCTCATTATCTGACCGGGTTATGGGAACAGTATGTGGCTGTTAAGAAGGAAGCGCTCAGCCGCCTGGGAGCCTCTCTGGAAGAAATCCGGGAACAGCAGCAGGGGGTCTGCCCGGTGCTGCTTACAATCCTGGATCTGACTTGTGAATTTATGGAGGCGTATCAGAAGGAAAAGCAGGCGAAGAATTGTATGGATTTCAGCGACGTGGAGCATTATGCTCTGTCTGTTCTGGTGGAGCGGCAGGCGGATGGCAGCCTGATCCCTACGGAGGCAGCCAGACAGCTTCAGGAAAGTTATGCAGAAATCTTAATTGACGAATACCAGGATTCCAATGATCTCCAGGAGGCAATATTAACCAGCATTGCCCGACGAAAGGATACAGAGTATTGTAATATGTTCATGGTCGGTGACATAAAGCAGAGCATATACCGGTTCCGAATGGCCAGACCCCGGCTCTTTCAGAAGAAATATGAGCGATTTACCGATGATCCGGGAGCCGGCGAGCCGGCAGTCCGGATAGAATTGAAGCAGAACTTCCGCAGCCGGGCATCTGTTCTGAAGGCTGTAAATCTGTTCTTTTATCAGATCATGACCCGTTCCCTGGGAGGGATTGATTATGATTCCCGGGTGGCTCTGGTACCGGGACGACAGTTTCCGGAACAGGAGGAGGAATCGGATTACCGGACAGAAGTTATATTTTTAGATACCTTCTCAGAGACAGAGGACGATATAAGAGAAGAAGCTGGAAGAGAGTCTTCGGAGGAAAAGGAAGAACAAAACCGGATTGAATTAGAAGCCCGTCTGGTGGCTGACCGGATTCGTAAATTATGTGATTCAGAAAACCCTCTGCCGATCTGGGATGAAGACCTGCGATCCTATCGTCCGTGCCGTTACCGGGATATCGTTATTCTGCTGCGGACAGTCAAGGGCTGGTCTGAGGTATTCAGCCGGGTGCTTTCTGATACCGGGATACCAGTGTATGCAGAGAGCGGTAGGGGCTACTTTGATTCTGTAGAAGTAAGGAATCTGCTATGTATGCTGGCAGTGATTGACAACGCCAGGGATGATATCGCACTGGCTGGCGCTTTGAACAGCCCGATGGTATCCGTTTCAGATGAAGAACTGGCACAGATGCGAAGTAAATGTAGACAGGGGGATTTGTGGACGGTACTTCATGCTTATATTGCGCTGACGGATGCGGAACCGGATCTGAAGGAACGCCTGACGGAATTTCTGGAGCGCCTGAAGGACTGGAAGCATCAGAGGATCTACAGTACCATCCGGGAGTTGATCTGGAGCATTTTAAATGTTACTGGTTATTATGAATATGTGGGTGCCATGCCGAACGGGAAGCGGCGGCAGGGGAATATTCAGAAGTTGATGGAAAAGGCCGGTACCTATGAGAACACCAGTTATCACGGACTGTTTGATTTCCTGCGCTATATTGAACGCATGAAGATTACGGAGCAGGATTTTGGCGAGGCAGTCGTATTGGGAGCAAATGATGATCTGGTTCGTATCATGAGCATTCATAAAAGCAAGGGACTGGAATTTCCAGTGGTGATCGTAAGTGGTTGTGGCAGGCGATTTCATCAGAAGGATGCAGAGGATACGGTTCTGGTGGATGCGGACTGTTTTCTTGGTGTGAATCATAAGCATCTGGAAGAGCATTATTACGAGAAGACGGAGAAGCGGAACTGTCTGGCACGTCACATGAAGGAGGAGAATCTGGCAGAGGAACTGCGGATCCTTTATGTGGCCATGACAAGAGCGCAGGAAAAGCTGATCATGACCGGCCTGCCCGATAATCAGATGACAAAGAAGGATGAAGCTTATCAGCAGGTGCGGGAACGGTATTTATCGGAAGGCGGGATGCAGAAGGAAAGGCCGGATAAACCGCCTGTCTTACCTGCATTGGGCAAGTACCGGATTGGAAAATGCAGTTCTTACCTGTCCTGGTTTGTTTCCTGTATCGCCGCCATTCAAAATCAGGGCGTGTCCCAGGATTGTCTGAATTATCAGATTGTTACACCGGAGGATCTGGATCTGCAGGTGATAGAAGAGATTTCCAGACTACAGGAACGGGAAGCCTGCTGGCAGGCATGTGTATCCTTTGAAAACAGTGAAGCAACTGCAGAGGAAATCCGAAAGCGGTTTCAATGGTCATATCCCCATCCCCAGGCATCAACCAGGAAGGGAAAGCTTTCTGTGTCAGAGATCAAGAAAATGAGCCAGATCATTGATGAAGACGAGTCGGTATCCTTTCCGAACATTATGAACGAAGGACAGGAGAACGGGCAGGAACGGAACGTAGTGGTTAACAGCAGCCGGGCGGGACATAAGACATCCTCCGGTGCGGCATATGGTACACTGGTGCATCTGGTTATGGAAAAGCTGTCATTTTGTAATAAGCAGACACTCGGGCAGGTAGTACAGGCATTGCAGGAATTAAAGGAAAAGCAGGTTATAACCGAAGAGGAAATAGAATTAATCCCGGTAACGAAGATATACAATATGATAAATTCCAGCCTGGGAATCCGGATGGGACAGGCGGAACAGGCCGGCAGGCTTTACCGGGAGCAGCAGTTTGTCATTGGGATTCCCATGAATGAGATTTATTCCGATACCCGGGAAGAAGATTTAGAACTGGTACAGGGAATCATGGATGCTTATTTTGAAGAGGATGGAGAACTGGTCTTAATGGATTACAAGACAGACAAGGTATCCAGAGAGCAGGGAACAGAAGAATTAATACAACGCTATCAGGCCCAGCTGCAATACTATAAGCGTACCTTAGAGCAGCTCACCGGAAAAAAAGTAAAAGAGACCTATATCTATTCCTTCTCATTAGAAGCAGTAATTCCCTTACCAATATAAAAATTGGCAAACCACAACAGATATGATATCATGAACGCATAAGCGCGAACATAGTGGTGAAGAACATCTGCCGACTGCTTGCAGGCGGAAAGATGTTCAAGGCAATATGTGAGTGCAACGAACACCGAGGAATCGAAGATTACGAGGTGAGTATTTGTCGCAAGGAGGGACCCATCGAAGATGGGAGGATTCCTTACGACCTTCTATTACGCAAAATAAAACAAGGAGTACAAATCCAATGAGCAGACAACAGGAAGAGATGGGCAGCATCTCATTATTGGGCAATCAGGGAGTAAAATATCCGTCCGATTATGCACCGGAGATATTGGAAACCTTTATCAATAAGCATCCGGATCATGATTATTTTGTAAAGTTTAACTGTCCGGAATTTACCAGTCTATGTCCGATCACAGGACAGCCGGACTTTGCCACGATCACCATTTCCTATGTACCGGATATGAAGATGGTGGAGAGCAAATCCTTAAAGCTGTATTTATTCAGTTTCCGGAATCATGGAGACTTTCATGAGGATTGCGTCAATATCATTATGGAGGATCTCATTCATCTGATGGAACCGAAATACATCGAGGTATGGGGAAAGTTTACGCCAAGAGGAGGAATTTCCATTGATCCGTACTGTAATTACGGTCAGCCGGGAACCCGCTGGGAGGCTGTGGCCCGAACCCGGCTGGAGCAGCATGATCTCTATCCGGAGAAGGTAGACAATCGTTAATCTTTTATGAACTGGAGACGGAACAAGATATGAACTATGAAGAAGCAGTTGGTTATCTGCTGGATATTCCCAGATTTGCAGCGAAGACCAGTCATGAGAATCTGAACGGGTTTTTAAATATTCTGGGAAATCCGCAGACTGCCGTACCTGCCGTACATGTGGCAGGTACAAATGGAAAGGGCTCTGTCTGTGCTTTTCTTGCTTCAATACTTCAACAGGCAGGATACCGGACGGGATTGTTCACCTCCCCGCATTTAGTAAGGATCAATGAGCGCTTTCAGTTGAATCATATCCCAATCACGGATGAAGCTTTTTTATCCATCTTCTTTCGCGTACAGGAGGCGGTCAGGACAGGAATGAATAGAGGGATGGTACATCCGAATTTCTTTGAATTTCTGTTTTTGATGGCGGCATGCTGGTATCAGGAAGAACGTCCGGATTATGTGATTTATGAGACGGGTCTTGGAGGAAGACTGGATGCGACCAATGTACTGCAGCCATGTTTAACAATACTGACTTCCATTGGTATGGATCATATGCAGTATCTGGGAGATACATTAGAGCAGATTGCAGGTGAGAAGGCAGGGATTCTAAAGGCAGGGATTCCCTGCATCTATCTGCATCAGCAGGATTCGACAGCAGACGTGATCGCAGAACGGGCGGCAGAGCTTGCATGTCCTTTGATTCCTGTCGAAAAAGACAGGATTACAATAGACGAAATCCAGAAACATATAATTGATTTTTCATATGTAAATCGTTATGATAATAGGTACAATCACAATATAGCTACATATCAGATAAAGAAAACAGCGCTATACCAGACGGAAAATGCAGCGCTGGCGATTGAGGCAGGCTATTATCTGCTAACGAAAGATCCGGAATTAACAGAGGGGATGATCGCCAAAGCAGTACATCAGGGTATCTTTCAAATGCGCTGGCAGGGCAGGATGGAGGAATTAGAGCCGGGAATATATGTAGACGGGGCCCATAATGAACCGGCGACCCGGGCCTTTTGTGATACGGTTACCAGACTTTACCAGGATAAGAAAGTCATATTACTGTTTGCAGTTGCCAGTGATAAGCTGTATAATGAAATGATACGGATTCTGTGTGAAATGCTTACATTTGAAACCGTTATTGTAACTGCCATTCCCGGAAGCAGGGCAACACCTGTGGAACAGGCAGCAGAGCAGTTTCAGAAATTCACGGCTTGTCCGGTTATGAAAGAACCGGATTGTGAACGGGCATTGGGATTGGCGAAGAAGATACTTACTTTGGACAGCCGGATATTTTGTACAGGCTCTCTCTATCTGGTCGGGAGTTTAAAACAGGGAAGGAGAACAAACCATGATCAATTTTGATGAAGAGATTAAGAAATTTCAGCCTGCAGCTGAAATGAGTCAGTTAGAGGACAATATATATAAGAATGATTTTAATGATGTTGCGGATGTGATCATCGAGGTAATGAAGCAGGCACAGCAGCCGCCACAGTATAACGAATAGATAGGTGTGAAGGAAGATGAATTGTTTACATTGCGGCGCACCGGTACTCATCAATGATGTGTGCAGCGAGTGCGGATTAAAACAGGAATACTTAATAAAGGCGTGGAATACATCACTTTATTATTATAATGAAGGACTGGAACATGCAAAGATGCGGAATCTGACCGGTGCAGAGGAATCATTAAAAACGGCACTCCGTTATAATAAGGCCAATATTGACGCCAGAAATCTGTTGGGCCTGGTATATTATGAAACCGGACAGGCAATCGAAGCTCTGGCGGAATGGGTGATCAGTTCCAATTATCAATATGAAGGCAATCCTGCCAATCATTATCTGGAACTGTTACAGGGAAATCAGAACAAGCTGAACAGCTTTGATCAGGCAGCGAAAAAATATAATCTGACCCTGCACTATGTCAGACAGCGGAATCATGACCTGGCACTGATCCAGTTAAAGCGGGTGCTGAGTGAGAATCCGCGGTTTGTAAAGGCATATTTGGTACTGGCTTTGGTCTATATCCAGGAGGGGAATCTGGATAAGGCAAGAAAGGCACTGCAGAGAGTATTGAAGATTGATAAATACAATCCCGCTGCACAGCATTATCTGTCCGAGCTTCTTAAGAATGAGAAGCAATATGCAACAGGGAATCCTGTAGAAACCGTTTATGAGGAAGAGGATGACTTTCCACTGCCGGATACAGAACTGCAGGAGCAGGAAGAAGAGGAACTGGACGAAGAGGAAACAGCGAGGAGAAAGATCCGGGAGATCATTGAGCGAGGCGCAGCAGCAGAGGATATCAGTTCCGATCAGAATCTGGAAGTAGGAAGCTATCAGGAAATAAAATATGGAAAGCATAATGTACTGTATCTGACTGCAGGACTGGCAATCGGGATTGCCGCCATGTTCTTTCTGATCATGCCGGCCAGATTGCAGCAGATCAACAGTGAGAATCTGGATCTGAAGGCTTCCTATAGTGCAGAGTTATCCGGTAAGAATGTGACGATTAATAATCTCCAGAATGATAATCAGAAGCTGCAGGAGAATATTAATAAGCTGACAGCGCAGATTGAGGCAATGAATGAGGAAAACAGTGCCGGGAATGTGAATGATAATGTGATGGCAGGACTCCAGTCCTATATGGGCGGCAATAAGGAGGAAGCAATCACCAAGCTGGGGACGATCGATATGAAGGATGAGGGCTTATCAGAGGCTTCGAAGTCCTGCATACAATCCGTGATCGATGCCTGTGAAGCGGAGCTGACTGCCTGCAGGAGTGCAGGCATGACTGCATATGGCGCAGAGAATTTTGAGGAAGCCATCAAGCAGCTGCAGGTATTTTGCAATCTGAAGCCGGATGATGTCGAGGCCCGGTATAATCTGGCAAAGTCATACGAGGGTACCGGAAATATAGAGGCGGCACATAATTTGTACCAGGATATTAATCAGCGATTTCCGGATTCTGATTATGTGACGACCAGTTTTCAATGAGAATAACAGATAAAAATAATTACGAAAGAGAAACTCGGACGGGTTTCTCTTTTGTGCGTTTAGGAGGTAGTTATGGAGTATGAATTAAGACTGGATCATGATTGGCTCTGGATCGGTCTGCCTGCAGAACTGGATCATTACCAGGCAGAGCAGATCCGGGAGGCAGTGAAGGAAAAGATGCAGGAAGGGTATGTAAAATATGTGGTATTTGATTTTGAGAAGACGACGTTGATGGACAGCTCCGGAATCGGACTGATCGCAGGAAGATACCGGACTCTGGCAGTTCGCGGAGGGCAGGTATATGTCAGCAATGTCAGTGAAAACATGAAACGCGTACTGACACTTGCGGGACTTTATCGAATCGTAACACCATGGGAGGAGGTCGTTACGGCCGGAACAGAGGGATAGAGACAGGATCAGGGGCTATAAAAGAATGCAGATATGCGGATAATAAGGAGGATATGATGAGTAACACCAATGAAATGTTAGTGGAATTTGATGCAGTCGGGGAAAATGAGGGGTTTGCCAGAGTTGTGATCGCGGCTTTTGTTTCCCGGGTAAATCCTACATTAGAGGAAATGAGTGATATTAAGGTGGCAGTGTCAGAGGCAGTCACCAATGCTATAATTCACGGTTACGAGGGAACAACCGGGCGAATTCGGATCTTTGCAAAGATGAATGACTCGCAGTTGACGGTACGGGTTACTGATTTTGGAAAGGGAATGGCTGATATTCAGCAGGCAATGGAGCCATTATTTACCACAAAGCCGGAGGAGGAGCGTTCCGGCATGGGATTCTCGTTTATGGAGGCATTTACGGATGAACTCAACGTTGAATCAACGCCGGGGGGGGGAACCACGGTTACTATGGCAAAGGTGATGGGAGTGCAGAATGGACCGAACAATCGAGTTAATTAAGCGTGCCAAAGAAGGAGACCAGGAGGCAAGAAATCAGGTGGCAGCAGAGAATCTGGGACTGGTGCGAAGCGTGGTCCGCCGGTTTGCCGGGAGAGGACATGATCTGGAGGATTTATATCAGATCGGCTGTATTGGGCTCTTAAAATGTATTGATAAATTCGAACTTGCTTACGATGTAAAGTTTTCAACCTATGCGGTTCCGATGATCATGGGAGAGGTAAAACGGTTTCTTCGGGATGATGGTATGGTGAAGGTCAGCCGTTCTCTGAAAGAGACAGCCTATAAGGTTTATGTGATGAGAGAGCGGATGGTAAATGAAAACGGAGTTGAACCGACTCTGGAAGAACTGGCGGTATGCCTGGAAATTGATAAGGAGGATATTGTAGTCGCTCTGGAGGCAAGTTCTGAGGTGGAGTCGATCTATAAAACCATTTATCAGAATGATGGAAATTCCATTTATCTGATCGATAAGCTGGTAAGCTCTGAGGATGAAAGTCAACGGGCAGTGAATCAGCTGGCATTAGAAGAATTAATGTCTGATCTGGATGAGAAGGAAAAGCGGATCATCATTATGCGCTACTTCGAGGATAAGACCCAGACAGAAATTGCAAAAATCGTAGGAATCTCTCAGGTTCAGGTATCCCGCATTGAAAAAAAGGTTCTGCTTAAAATGCGGGAGCAGATCAATCATGGAAAAACTTGTTAACGAAACTGCTTCATAGAATTCGCGCTGCTGGAAATACTACCATAGAAAGCATATTTTGGGCTTAACAAAGTGGCCGGAGGAATAGAGAAGGAGTGAATAGAATGGAAGGAAAACGCTATCGGTTTATCTGGTGGATTCTGGCACTTATCATAGTGGCGGTTATTATCTGGTATGCAGCTACAAGGAACCGGACAGAGGAATATTCGGATGGGACGCTGGTGTGGAATCCAGTCCAGGCATTTTGTATGAATAACCGGAATTATTGTACGATAAGCATGGCTGCCCGGCCATATGTGGATTATGGCGGGAAGGAGGAAGCCGCATGTCAGAAACCATTTATTTAAATGTACAGCAGAGTTCTGCGATCAATCGACCGGTCGTCCGTATTGATGATGTTGCCGAAGTATTCTGTGAAAATAAGAGTGTAAAAAAGCAGGTTGAGAAGATCGTTATTCAGGAATTTAAATCAACAAAGGAATTTAAGCAGGTTTTCTCTACCTGCCTGCTGATTCAGATGATTACGGCAGCCATACCGAACTGTCAGGTAGAAAGCATCGGTGAGACAGACTTTATTGTGTATTATAAACCGCTGGGAAAGGAATCAAAATGGAAAGACCGCTGTAAGAGCATTTTGGTTTGCCTGCTGGCATTCTTTGGTGCTGCGTTTTCTATCATGACCTTCAATACAGATGTAACAACACCTGAGTTGTTTGATCAGATTTATGAACTGTTTACCGGAACGGAGGCGGAGGGGCCCGGTGTTTTGCAGGCTGCTTATTCTTTGGGATTATTTCTGGGAATCATATTGTTTTTCAATCATGGCGGCCGGTATAAACTGACCAATGATCCATCCCCGCTGCAAGTACAGATGCGCCAGTATGAGCAGGGAGTTAATCAGGCATTTATATTGGATGCAGAACGGAATCAGGAGAGTAAAGATGTGGATTAAGATGGTGTTTCTGGCTGTCATTGGATTAGCTGCCGGAGGTGCCATAGCAGGCGCATATGTGGCATTTATTGCTTCTCTGGGTGTATATACCCGTTTAGAGGGCTGGGCAAATTCCGGACGGAAGATTCTTACAACGGAAACGTTGATTCTAATTGGTACTACAGTAGGTAATCTGGTAACTCTGTATGAAATCCCGGTACCGGTAGGACAGATCGGTCTGGCAGTATGTGGCGTATTATTCGGTATATTTACCGGTTGTCTGGCAGCCGCCCTTGCAGATGTGGTAAAGCTGTTCCCTATATTATGTCGCAGGGTTGGTCTTCGCCATAATCTTCCCTATATAATCGCGGCAGTCGGATTGGGCAAAGCAGTGGGAAGCTGGCTTCAGTTCTTTTGCTTTTCAGATCCCGGTTAGGGAAAAGCGGGTCTTCGGGCCAGGATGGATATAGTAAAGAAAGTCAGATCAGGGGAGAAGGAGGAAATATCAGGAAAGGAAGGCTTGAAAGTCAATGAAACAGGAACCAAGCAATCAGGAATATAATGAATATGTCAAGCAGGTAACGCCAAAGCATAATCTGGTTTTGAATTGCTGCAAGGCATTTCTGGTAGGAGGAATTATCTGTATTATCGGGGAAGGGATTTCACAACTGCTGCAAAGTCAGTTTGGATTGGGAAAGGATGATGCAGGCAGTTATGTATCCATGTTTCTGGTAGCATTGAGTGTAATCTTAACCGGTTTTAATCTGTATGGCCCCATTGCAAAGTTCGGCGGAGCCGGTGCGCTGGTGCCGATTACGGGATTTGCCAATTCGGTGGCTTCTCCCTGTATCGAATATCAGAAGGAGGGACAGGTATTTGGTATAGGAGTAAAGGTGTTTACCATAGCAGGACCGGTCATTCTATACGGAATCTTTACCAGCTTCGTATTAGGTCTGATCTATTGGGCAGGCGGTTTGTTCGGCTGGTGGTAGTAGAAGAAAATACCCTTTCCGTTGTGTACTGGTTTTAAACCGGTAGCATGAAAGGGTATTTTTTATAAGATATATTTCTTATAGTGCAGTGCCTGTCCTGGGAACGAACATTCCGGAAAGATCAGCCTTTTCGAGAGAAAGAAGCTTTATCTTTTTTTGAATACCGCCCGCGTAACCGGTCAGACTGCCATTGGTGCCAACAACACGGTGGCAGGGGATCAGAATGCAGATCGGATTGTGGGCGATAGCGCCTCCGACTGCCTGTGCGGACATACGGACTGCCACTGACTGTTGTTCAATTTTCCTTGCAAGCGCCCCATAGGTTATGGTCTGTCCATATGGAATTTCAAGAAGCAGTTGCCAGACAGCCTGACGGAAGTCGGAACCGATCATATGGATCGGTGGCATGAAGTCCGGTATGGAACCGGAAAAGTAAATGTCCAGCCATTGCTTCGTCTGTCTGAAAACAGGCAGATCCTGTTCCGTATGCTCCGGATCAAGACCGTTTGCAAAGTATCTTGCACCTTCAAACCAGAGACCGGTAAGACCTGTTTGATCAGCGGCAAGCAGGATATCTCCGATGGGAGAAGTGTAAGCTGTTGTATATTGCATAGATGATACCTCCATTATTCGCGAATTCAGCACAATGTTCAAGGTGGAGCTGGCAGTCTTGACGCATTCAGCTTTAATTTGTATAATAACATAGTTATCGGCGGAATACGATTCTATTTGAAAATTACATATATTTACCAGAGAAATCTGTTTTAATATAAAAAAAGGTTGACTTTAGTGATGGATTACGTTATACTCAAATAGTTGTTTATAACAAGAAAGCAGAGTATCCACTCTCACCTTAGCGCAGAGGCGACTCGGGTTAATAGTATGAAGGCTGTAAATTTGGCTTTTTGTGTAGTGGATGCGTATGCCGTCCACTTTTTTTGTGTATAGAATTATTTTTTGGAGGTGTACTACTATTAGCGATTTAATGATTAACGAACAAATCAGGGACAAAGAAGTACGTTTGATTGGCGAGGATGGCGAACAGCTTGGAGTGATGTCTTCCAAAGATGCCTTAAAGCTTGCCAGAGAAGCGGAGCTGGATTTAGTTAAGATTGCTCCGACAGCAAAGCCACCGGTATGCAAGATTGTGGATTATGGAAAGTACCGCTATGAGCAGATGCGGAAAGAGAAGGAAGCGAAGAAAAAGCAGAAGACCATTGATATTAAGGAAATCCGCTTTTCGCCGAATATTGATACCAATGATCTGAATACAAAGATCAATCAGGCAAGAAAATTTCTGAGTAAAGGTGATAAGGTCAAGGTTTCCATCCGTTTCCGCGGAAGAGAGCTGGCACATATGGAAATCGGTACAGATATCCTGAAGAACTTTGCGGCACAGTTAGAGGATATAGCAGTCGTTGAGAAGCCGGCAAAGGTGGAAGGAAGAAGCATGGTAATGTTTTTAGCTGAAAAACGTTAAATTCAAATAGACGATATATAAGGAGGAAGTAACATGCCAAAATTAAAGACAAAGAAAGCCGCTGCAAAGCGCTTCAAGAAAACCGGAACTGGAAAACTGAAAAGAATGAAGGCTTACAAGTCCCATATCTTAACCAAGAAGTCAGCTAAGAGAAAGAGAAATCTTAGAAAAGCAACTACAACGGACGCTTCAAATGTTAAGACAATGAAGAAGATATTACCATACATCTAGGATAGGAGGAAGCGATAATGGCAAGAATAAAAGGCGGTGTAAACGCTAAGAAGAAGCATAACCGGGTTTTAAAGCTGGCGAAGGGCTACAGAGGAGCACGGTCAAAACAGTATAGAGTGGCAAAGCAGTCTGTTATGAGAGGCTTAACCTCCTCATATGCAGGACGTAAGCAGAGAAAGAGACAGTTCCGGCAGCTGTGGATCGCACGTATCAACGCTGCAGCAAGAATGAATGGTATCTCTTACAGCAGATTAATGCATGGCTTAAAGGTTGCCGGTGTTGATATCAACCGGAAGATGCTTTCTGAGATGGCAATCAGTGATGCAGATGGTTTTGCAAAACTGGTTGACGTTGCAAAGGCAAATATTTAATATAGTGGTGAGGATTCCCAGAACAAAAATGTTCTGGGAATTTTATATTTTAGTAGTATTTTGACACTGTGCTATTGTATACTATAGGCATGAGGTAAAGTAAGTAAATTGCATTATGAACAGTAAAATCATCAAGGGGGTATACGTATGAAGAATGCAGGTAAATGGAAAAGATCAGGTGTTTTTGGTATTACATTGACATTATTGCTGCTTGGCGGCTGTAAGAGTACAAAGGATACCG
>ERZ777011.1128-NODE-1128-length-31813-cov-4.580358_pt1 | contig 31813 bp, 18 predicted proteins | sample MGYA00374964_ERZ777011 | MGnify/ENA primary metagenome ERZ777011 (study PRJEB29310, sample SAMD00008975) | mouse gut metagenome | study: EMG produced TPA metagenomics assembly of the Metagenome analysis of fecal microbiota from mouse which was promoted...
TCGCCGACCACCTGGCCGCCGCCGCCGCCCGGGCCCTCCGGGGGGAGGGCAGCGCCGAGGTGCAGCAGGTGTTCCGCAACCTGGTGTCCGCCATGCTGGTCAACGAGAGCGTGTACATGCCCCTGGCCCATTTTCTCATCCCCATGGAGATGGACGGGCGGATGCTGTTCTCCGAGTTCTGGGTGGACCCGGAGGCCGAGGAGAAGAAGGGCGGCAAGGGCGCCGGGGAGAAGTGCATGAAGTTCCTCTTCAAGATTGAGGTGCAGGGCATCGGCCTGTTCGACGTGATCCTCACCAACCGGGAGCGGGACGTGGGGGTGGTCATCGCCTGCCCCGAGGGGGTGGCCCCCTTTTCCAAGGAGATCGAGCAGACCGTCTCCAAAATACTGGCCCGCAACGATCTCAAGTCCGCCGGCATCAGTGTGCGGAAGATGGAGCGCCCGGTGACGCTCACCGAGGTGTTCCCCAAAATCTTTGAAGGGAAGAACAGTGTCAATGTCAAAGTATGACGGCAGGCGCAACCCCTCCAAAAAGGCAGTGGCCCTGCAATATGGGCCGGGAGACGGGGCGCCTGTCATCGTGGCCTCCGGCATGGGATATATGGCGGAGAAAATTGTGGAGACGGCGGCGGACAGCGGCGTGCCCATCTATGAGGACAATTCCCTGGCCACCATCCTCACCCAGCTCAAGCTGGGGCAGGAGGTGCCCGAGGAGCTGTATAAGGCCATTGTGGAGATCTACGTGTATTTTCTGCACTTTGATCCCGGAAAGGGGACGGACGCCGGGAAGCAGGCGGCCAAGCCCGCCGGGCAGGGCGCGCAGACGGAACAGGAGGAGTGAGGATGGAGCAGAACGTATACCTGCTGCTGGACAGCGCGGAGCGGGCCATAGCCCGGGGCCAGGTAAAGGGCAAGCCCGCCGGGCAGCTGTGGCAGATCGAGGTGGAGGACGGCAAAGTTGACGAGGTGCTCAAACAGAAAACGGTGAAGCTTCTCTCGATGATGGACGCCGGCCCCTCTTACGAGGGGACCATTGTGCGCAGCCGCAACGACATGATCCAGCTGGAGGTGACCCGGCTGGAGGAGGACGCCGGTGATATGCGCAAAAACCTGCGGGTGCTGGTCGGCTTCAAAAGCCTGATCTATCCCCTGAGCGGGACGTGGAAGGGGCGGCGGCCCGTCGTGTCCCGGGACCTGAGCTGCGGCGGCGTGGCCTTTTTCACCGACCACAGCCTGAGGGTGGGGGAACAGCTGGAGATGGTCATACCCGTCACCAGCCAGCCGCTGGTGGTGGGCTGTCAGGTGCTGCGCATCCGGCCCGAGCAGGCCTCCGTCCCCCTCCTGTACGCCGCCAAGTTTATCAACATGTGCCACGATGAGGAGATCCTGCTGCGGGAGGCGGTGTTCAACCTCCAGCTCCGGGGAAGGGCGAAGCCCGCTGAGCGTTACGCTTAGTTCAAAATAGACAGACGAACCAGCACAATTTGGACAGACGCAGGCGGGCGTGCCCGTCCGCCGCGCCGGAAAGGAACGGTCACATTCATGAGCAAGCATCCATCTGACAACATCAAACGAAACCTGCTGCGCCGGGGATTGGCGGCCCTGCTGTCCCTGGCGCTGATGGCGGGCCTGATCCCGGGGACGGCGGTCACGGCCTACGCGGCCAGCGCCCATTGGGCCGCGCCCTACGCTCAGAAACTGGTGGACTGGGGCATTATGCGGGGGGACGTCAGCGGCAACCTCCGCCTTAGCAGCAGCATCACCCGGGCGGAATTCGTCACCATGATGAACCGCGCCTACGGCTACACCAAGCTGGGGGGGCACCCCTTTACCGACGTGAGGCCCCGGGACTGGTATGCCGAGGATATCGACATCGCCTATAACATGGGCTATTTCCACGGGACCTCCCCCACCACCGCCTCTCCCACCGCGCTGCTCAGCCGGGAGCAGGCCACCGTGCTGCTGGCCCGGAACATGATGCTCCAGACCAAGCCGGGGGAGTCCCTGGGCTTCTCTGACAGCCGCCAGCTCAGCGAGTGGAGCCGGGGCCTGGTGGCCGCCGCCGCCGAGAGCGGCCTGGTGAACGGCCTGGCCGACGGCACCTTCCGTCCCCAGCGGAACATCACCCGGGGCGAGGTGGCCGCCATGCTGGTGCGGGCCATCGGCAACCCCATCAACACCAAGGGCGACCACACCTTGGGCAATGTGTACGGCAACGTCACCGTGAATACCGCCGGGGTGACGCTGCGGGACGGCGTCATCGCCGGCAACCTGTACCTCACCGGCGGCATTGATCTGGGCGATGTGCTGCTGGAGAACGTGGACGTGCTGGGCGAGATCATCGTCAGCGGCGGCGGCGAGAGCAATTCCAGCCAGAGCAGCATCACCCTGCGCAACGTGACGGCGGACGGCATGAGCGTGGACAGCATCAGCAATCAGTTCGTCACCATCCGGGCGGAGGGCAATACCAACATCCCCACCACCACCGTGCGCACCAACGCCTATGTGGACGACTCCTCCCTGCCCGGCTTCGGCCTGAGCTATATCGAGCTGGACGGCGAGCGGGGCACCCTGCTCCAGCTGGCGGGCAACGTGAAGGAGGTGCTCAACCGCACGCCCCAGTCCGACCTCCAGGTGGTTCAGGGCACCGCCCAGAAGATCACCGTGGACGAGTACGCCACCGACTCCTCCGTTCTGGTGGACGGCGACGCCCGGGTGGAGGACCTGAACCTGGACGTGGCCACCAAGGTCACGGGCAAGGGCGACATTGACAACCTGAACGTGGGCTCCGCGGGCTCCACGGTGGAGCAGCTGCCCGACAAGATCGTCATCCGGCCGGGCATTGACGCAGACATCAACGGCTCCGAGATGAACAGCAGCCAGGCCGCCGAGTCCTCCGCCGACCCCAGACTGCTGGCGGGCTATCCCAAGGTGAAAAATGTGTCCCCCAATTCCGCCACCCTGGTGTTCAGCGTCAATAAGCCGGGCACCATCTACTGGGCGATTTCCGCCGTGGCCGACGGCTCGGTGGACGAGGACGACCTGATCGAGCCCCCCAGCTACGGCGGCAATATCATCAAGTCCGGCACCATCAAGGCCACCGAATCCAAGACGGAGTATACCGCCGCCCTCTCCGGCCTGATTCAGGACGGCTCCTACTATGTCAGCGCCATCCTGGTAGACGGCAGGGAGAATCGCAGCCCGCTGAAGGTCACTGCCTTTACCACCCCCGACGGCACCGTGCCGGCCTTCCTGTCCACCGTGAAGACAAAGGAGACCACACAGGTGGCCCAGATTACCGTTATGCCCAATAAGAGCTGCCTGCTGTACTATGCCCTGCTGCCCGCCGGAAGCAAGGCCCCCACGGGCGCTGAGCTCAAGGCCGGCGCCGTGAGCGGCAACCTGGGCTACGGCTCGCTGGACGTGGTGAAGAACGTCAATACCTCCATCAACGTCAACCGTATCCCGCTCCAGGAAAAGACCAACTACGATCTGTTCCTGTGGCTCACCGACCACAACGGAGCCAAGAGCATGGCGGCCCCGGTGCGCGTCACCTTTAACATCCCCGACGAGACGCCTCCCAACGTCACCGTGAAGCAGGTGGCGCCCTACGCCCCCTCCAGCGCCCAGGCCGAGTACACCATGGACGAGGACGGCAGCGTGCTGTGGGCGGTGGTCACAAAGAGCGCCCATGACAATAAGGAGTTCCTCAACTATACCAACGAGCCCACTGCCTCCACGCTGACCTTCGCCACCCCCTCCGCGCTGATGGAGGCGAAGATCAAGGTGGAATCCGGCAAGAGCGCCGGAGCGGTGGCCAGCGGCCGGGCCAGCCGGAGCCCCTTCACCATCTCCCCGCTGAACTTCGCCCAGGACAAGACCAACAATTATGTGCTGTACTATGTGGGCCGGGATACCAAGGGGAACCTCTCCACCGACATCAAGATGGTGGAGATCAAGACCTCGGACAGCACCCCGCCTACGGTGGAGCAGCACTTCACTGAGCCCAGCGACACCAGCGACGACACCAAAGACCCCTATGCCAGCACCGGCATCCGCCTGGAGTTCTCCGAGCCCGTCAAGGGCCGGAGCGACAAGAACGGCTATAACCTCTTCCAGAATCTGTACGACGAGGTGGCGGCGGCGGAAGACGGCTCCCAGCTCCAGGCCGACAAGCGCAACGCCCTGGCAGCGGCACTGCGGGAGAACATCGAGATGTGGTACATCCCCTCGGGCAAGCGGGCCGAGGAGGTGACCTACCGGGACGCCAGCAACGAGGCCACCGTGGGCTCCTCCTGGACCGTGGACTTCCGCTACGCCCAGGTTCTTCCCGGGGATGACGGGAAGATGGTGATCTATCTGCCCACCGTAGCCGGGACGGACGGAAACCTGGACCAGAGCGCGCTGAATCTGCTCAGCGGGGCCCAGTACTACTTCCGGCTGAAGGACATCTATGATGACGCAACCGTGCCCAACCTGCTCAACAAGCAGCGGGTCAACCAGCTGCCCACCTTCCGCACCGTGTACGCCGAGGTGCTGCTGAGCGGCAGCGAGGAGCAGGAGTCCGCCAACGGCGTTGAGCTGGACCTGTGCATGCAGGTGGAGCCTTTGTCCACCAGCAAGGTGAGCTCCACCGAGCGCTGGGACCTGATTATGTGGAGCAACATCACGGTGGAGATGGACGTTTACCGGCGGGAGAAGACCGGAAACGGCGCCTGGGGCAGCTGGGTAAAGCTGAACGGCCGGGACTCCACGGACAAGAGCCCCGCCCGTATCACCGTGCCGGTCAATAAGGACAAGAGCGGCATCAGCCTGTACAAAGGGGTGGTCCGGAGCAGCGGCTTCCCATTCCTGAACAACAGCGACGAGGAGTGGTTCATGCAGGAGGGCCACACCTATCAGTATGGCGTCCACTTTACCCGGGTGGGCCGCCTGGACGAGAGCCAGCGGGACTCCTGGAAGGAACTGGTGGTCATGGACTTCTCCGTCATCGCGGGCCGGTTCAACGGCCTGGAGATGGTGGGAACCAACGTGGACGCCAACCACGACAACGAGGTGTCCAAGGGCACCGTGACCCCCATCGGCACAGTGGCGGGCACCACGGGTCAGAAGGTGCTCACCCTGGATAAGCAGTTCCCCGTCAACGTGGAGCCGGAGTTCGAGGACGGCTACCCCACCTTTGAACAGGGCTCCAGCACCATCCGCATGTCGCTGGCCATGAAGAACCCGGGCACCATCTATTATGTGGTGGCTCCGGCGGGGGCCATCCCCACCAGGGCGGGCAACACGCTGGTCACAACGGACAATCACGACAACAAGACCACCGGCCAGACCTATATCCCGGAGAACGGCTCTGACCGGGTCAACCCGGATCTGATGGACCATATCGCCTTCCTGCCCTTGAAGACCCTGGAGGCCAAATACGCCATCCCGGTGGACGAGGACATCTACGCGCCCAGCTTCAACAACGTCGAGATTCACACGGAGGGCTCCCCCGTGACCGTGTCCAACGCCGTGGTGAACCCGGAGGTGTCCGGGCTGATCCCCAGCACGCCGGACAAGGACCAGTGGTATTACATCTACTTCGTGCTGGAGAGCGGCGGCAAATATTCCAAGGTGCAGTGCTACCGGGTGAAGATGGACCAGGTGGAGCGGCCTATCGTCAACATCAGTCCGGAGGGGGACGCCTCGGGCACCATTACCCCGGACCGGGACGCCTATGTGGCCTATGTGGCGGTGGAGCTGAACAACCTGCCCCCCAAATTCAATCAGCAGATGACGGGTCTCCCGTCAAGCACAGATTCTATGACGGTTCTGGAGGCGCTGAGCCGCCGGGTGAACGGACAGCAGACCTATTTTGACGCCTACGCGGACGACGCGCTGAAGGAATACGTCTGGACCTACATCGAGACCACCCAGTATGACGACATCAACGGGGCTCCGGCCCACCGGTGGATCCCGGAGGAGCTGTATCTCTCCACCTCCAGCCGGGGAATTCTGGCCAACTTCGCCAACTACGTGGACCAGCAGAACTATGAGGCGCGGTACGCCATCCTGGCCTGCGCCCGGCACCGGTACGGCAATACCGACCCCGGCTCCTACGGCTATGCCGCCGCCCAGGGCTTCGGCTTCTCGGACCCCAATCCCCCTCAGTTTGTGGGAAATAAAGACCATCCGAATATTCAAGAGGTGACGATCAGAGAGGTTGAGGACAGCGATGGGAATCCTGTATCGCGTTGGGGCTCTGACGACCTGCAGGACATTTACAGCTATAAGTTCAGCGGTGAGTTTACAATCACCTTTGATAAACCCCTGTACAGCGTCACCCTGGAGAATGGCCGGTATGTCCGCCGGGAGGTCTGGGCGGTTGCGTCGGGGCAGGTGGATGATGATGAGAAGCAGGTGAGCATCATGGATGTGATTGACTTCCCCGCCAATAATGTGGAATTGGGCACGAACAATAAAGGACCCTCCCAGACATTCCGCTTCAAGTTTAAAGACTTTGTCCTCAACGATTACATTGCCTTCTTTGCCAACAGCGGCGTGGCCAACGCCAGCAGCAGCCGGCCCGGCAACCAGCAGGTTGTGCTGACCTTCGACCCAGCTGTGACAAATAAGGATGTGCTCGATCCAAGCGCCGCTGTGGTGATCTATGTGGGCGGCTTCCGCGTGAGCACCAGGACGATCTGACAGCCAACCCCGGGAGCGGGCGGACACCCGCCCGCTCCCTTCCCTTGAAAAAACCGCGCGAAGGAGTACCGGATATGAAACAGAATGTAATGCGCCTGCTGGGCGCGCTGGCGCTGGTCTTTGCCCTGCTGATTCCCATAACGCTGATCCCTGTGGGGGCGTCCACGGCGGACCCGTCGTCAACCCCCACGGCGGACCCGACGGCAACCCCGACGGCAACCCCAACGGCAACCCCAACGGCGGACCCGTCGCCGGCCCCCACGGAATCCCACCTGCCTGCCACAGTGAGGCTGGATAGAACACACTTCGATCTGTCCGTTAACAAGACGGATACGCTGACGGCCACGGTGACAACGGACAGCGCCAATAAAGAAGTGACGTGGAGCAGCAATTACCCCAACATCGCCGATGTGAGTGAGAATGGCGTGGTCACAGGCATCAGCCCGGGCGAGGCCGTCATCACCGCCAGATCGAAGGCAAACCCCGACGCCATTGCCGAGTGTACGGTTCGTGTCCTGGGCCCCAACGACGCCATGGAAATCAAGCTGTACCAGGTGCCGGGCGGCCAGATTCTTCAGGACCACGTGTTCACGCTGCGGGGAGACGGCACGCTGGAACTACGGGCGGGCATTCCCGTGGGCGACAATGAGTTCAGCAGCGACGTGATGTGGAGCGCGGACCCGGTGGGTATTATCTCCTGGACGGAGCAGACCGCCCCGGAGGGCAGCCGGATCATCATCACCCCGGTCAAGGATCAATGGGGTATTGTAACGCTGACGGCGGCGTCCCGGGCCAGGCCTGAGGTGAAGATATCCGTCAAGGTACAGGTTCCCAAGAGCGGCGACGTGCTGGTCACAGGCATCACGCTGTCCCCCACCACGCTGAGCATCAAGCTGGGCGAGTCGAAGGCCCTGACCGCTGTGGTCACGCCCTATAACGCCACGGACAAGACTGTGACGTGGACCTGCGTGGGCACGGACGACAAGGGCCGGCAGGTGGCCAGCGTGGACAGCAAGGGCAACGTCTTCGGCCTGGCGGCGGGCAAGGCTACCGTCACGGCCAGGGCGGGCGCGTACAGCGCCTCCTGCGAGGTGACTGTCTCCCCAGTGACCACCGGAATTCGAGTGAACCCTACGTCAACTCTGAACAAGGTGGGAGACACCCTGCCCATTCAGGCGACGCTGGTCCCGGAGAACAGTACCGATACCGTCACCTGGACCAGCAGCGATACCAAGGTGGTCACGGTGGAGAACGCCACCGGGACCAACCGGAAAACCCTTCATTTCAAGGGCCCCGGCGAGGCCACCGTTACCGCTAAGTCGGGGAACTACAGCGCCGAGTGCCGGGTGGTGGTCTCGGGCATCGTGCTGGACAAGAGCGCCCTCACCATGATCGTGGGGACCACCAACACCCTGATTCTGGACGGGCGCTACGGCGACGCGGCAGGCAGCGCCAGGGCGGAGTGGAAAAGCAGCGATCCGGGGGGGGTGTCGGTCCGGGCCAATGGAAACGCCGCCACCCTCACCGCCTACGCCAAGGGCAGCTACACCATTACCGTCACGGTGGGGGACTACACCACCACTTGTACCGTCACCGTGGCGGAGGACGCCTCCGTCATCATCAACGGGGGCACGGTCAGCGCGGGCAACGCCCTCCAGCTGTCCAGAGTTGCGTCTCAGCTGAACTCGGTGTGTTACAACAAGACCGGCGCGGCGCTGTCCTACATCAACAACATCTCCGTGCCCACGGCACAGGGCATCGTCTACAACAACCACCGGTCCGAGGCGGACACCGGCGCGGGCGTGGGCGCCATGGAGCAGTATAAGCCCTCCGGCTCCGGGCCGGACACCCTCAGCGCCCTGTCCTTTGCGGCCCGCAGCACCTACAGCGGCACCGCCGAAATCACCTTCACCGGCTGGGGAACCAACGGCCAGTCCTTTAACGGCATCATCCGTATGACGGTGACTGGGCTGGGAGAGGGCAGCGACGTGACCTATTCCACCAACGGCGACCCCGTCACCTTCCTCAGCGACGATTTCAACACCGTCAGCAACAGCAAGGCGGGGCACAACCTGAAATACGTCACCTTCACCTCGCCGGCGGCCAGCGCGGGTACGCTGTACTACAATTACACCAGCGAGAGCTACCCTGGGGAAAAGGTACTGTCCACCACCCAATACCGCCGCAATGGCTCCCCTGGCCTGGACAGGGTGACGTTTGTTCCGGCCAAGGGCTATTCCGGCACGGTCCGCATCAGCTACCGGGGGGTGGATTCCTCCGACGTGGCCTATACAGGCACGGTGACGATCCACGTTGCCGCCCAGTATGACCCCGCGGGAGTGGGGGATATCTATTACAGCACGGGCTACGGGAGCTGGGCCAATTTCCGCTCCGTGGACTTCTATAACGCCAGCCTGCGGGCCACCGGCGAGGCGCTGTCCTATGTGCGCTTCCAGCAGCCTCCCTCCAGCCAGGGCACGCTGTTCTATGATTACGGCGGCTATGCCTCAAACGGCGGCGTCATCAGCTCCGACACCAACTATTATGGCAGCGGGAACCCGTCGCTGGGCAGCGTCTCCTTTGTGCCCACCACCACCTCCCCCAGTCAGGTGGATATCGCCTACACCGGCTACGGCATCCGGGGGGCCTCCTTCACCGGCACGGTGCACGTCACCGTGGTGGGCAAGCCCGTCCAGTCGGACACCAGCGGGGCCTGGTACACCACCGTGGTGGGCAGGAGCCTGGAGCTGAAGGGCAGCGATTTCTACCGGGCCTGCCGGGAGGCCACGGGCAAGACGCTGTACTATGTACAGTTTACCTCGCTGCCCTCCGTGGGGACGGGGACCCTCCGCTACACCTCCAAAAACGGCGCCAGCTCCAGCGCGGTGTCCACCGACACCTGGTGCTATTACGACAGGCCCAACGCGGGGGTGCAGCTGGACAACGTCTTTTTCCAGCCGGGAAGCAGCTTTACAGGCATCGTGCGCATACCCTACCAGGGCTACTGCACTGACCGGACCTCCTTCAACGGCGAGGTGGTGATCCGGGTGGGGGGCGCCGCCGGCTCCGCTTACTTCAATGATATGGGGAATTACAGCTGGGCGGTTCCGGCGGTGGACTACCTTCAGGAGACCGGTGTGGTGAACGGCATAGGCGGCGGAAAATTCGGACCGGCGCAGAAGGTGCTGCGGCGGGACTTTGTGGTCATGCTCTGCCGGGCCTTCGGCTTTGACAGCTACAGCACCTACAGCTTCCCCGACGTGCCCACCAACGCCTACTATTCCCGGGCCATTGCCGCGGCGAAGCAGCTGGGCGTGGTCAGCGGCAGCGGGAACAGATTCATGCCCGACAGTCAGCTCACCCGGCAGGACGCCATGGTGATGATTAAAAACGCCCTGGACGCCGCGGGCTGGCGGGTGGGAACCGCCTCCACCGGCGTGCTGAACCGGTTCCCCGACGGGGGCTCGGTGGCCGGCTACGCCCAGGACGCGGTGAGCACCCTGGTGCAGCTGGGGGCGGTGAGCGGCGACGGAAACGGCCGCCTGAATCCCCGCAACACTATTACCCGGGCTGAGGTGGCGGTCATCCTCCACTACATCATGACCATGTGAGGCCCATGGACACAACAGGAAAGGAGGCCGGCATATGAGTGGTGAACCGGCTGAAAAGAATGATCTGGTGTTGAAGCCCGGCATGATGGCCGAGGTGATGACTCCGGAAAACCGCCTGATCTATGTGGGCAAGATCGACAAGATCCAGAGCGGCGGGGTGTACATCCGGGAGGCCAAGGACGACACGCTGCCCATGGTGCTGGTGAACAAACCTGTGAAGGTGCGCTTTTACGGGGAGGCGGGCAGCGTCGTCCTCCAGGGCAAGGTGTGCGGCAGCACCCTGAAGATGTGGAAGGTGGACCGGTTGGAGAGCACCTTTACCCGGGAGCAGCGGGCCTTTTTCCGCCAGAGCATCAGCGTGAATATCGAGGGAAGATGCTGCAAGCGGACCGCCCGGGGCGGCGGGTCGGGGGTGCTGGCCCCCTGTCAGGTGCTGGATATCAGCGCCGGCGGACTGCTGATTTCCAGCGCGGAGATCTTCATTGAGGGCGACCACATCCAGATCAGCGGCGCGTCCCTTCTGCCGGCGGAGAGCCCCTTCAGCTTTAACTGCCAGGTCCGCCGGGCGGGGGAGTGGGAAAAGGGCGTGAACCGCTACGGCTGCCAGTTTGAGTCCCTGTCCCCCAGGGATCAGGACCGCCTGCTCCACGCCATCTTCACCATCCAGCGCGAAGAAATCAGGAAGCGCAAGGCCCGCTGAGCGCTTTGAACCGGCAAGGGCCCGCCTCCCCGCAGGACCGGGGAGGCGGGCCCTTGCCATTTTGCACAAAGGAAAAGCAAAAGAAAGCGGTGAATTGTATTATTCGCGGGTTGATAACTGGTAATCTTCCGATATCAAGGGAAAATCGTAAGAAATTCTTGTGAAAAAAACCACTTGTTTTCCTGGCTGGAGCGGCTATAATGATGCAAAAGCTGGGGCGGAACCGAGGCCCCAGGGAGGCAAATTCATTTACCCCGCTTCGGAAGGAGGCAATCAATTATGACGAAAGACCTTACCTCAGGCAGTCCCATGAGGCTGATCCTGGGCTTTACCCTGCCCACGCTGTTCGGGCTGCTGTTCCAGCAGTTCTATAACCTGGTGGACGCTATGATCGTGGGCAAGCTTTTGGGCGCGCAGGCCCTGGGCGCGGTGGGGGCCACCGGGTCCATCAATTTTCTTGTCATCGGCTTCTGCCTGGGTGTGTGCAGCGGCTTTGCCATCCCGGTGGCCCAGCGCATGGGTGCCAAGGACTACCCGCAGATGCGCCGCTACGCGGCCAACGCCGCCTATCTGTCCGCCCTCATCGCCCTGGCGCTCACAGTTGTCACCGGCGTGTTCTGCCGGGACATCCTGATGGCCATGGACACGCCCGCCGACCTCTTTGAGGACGCCAACGCCTATATCTTCATTATCTTTATGGGCATCCCGGTGGTTTTCCTCTACAATCTGCTGGCCGGTATCATCCGGTCGCTGGGGGACAGCCGGACGCCGGTCTATTTCCTGGCTCTGTCCGCCGGGCTGAACATTGTGCTGGACCTGCTCTTCATCCTGGCGTTTCAGGCCGGGGTGGCCGGGGCGGCAGTGGCCACGGTGGTGTCTCAGGCGGTGTCCGGCGCGGCGTGCCTGGTGTACATGGTGCGCAAGTTCCCCATACTCCGGGTCACGCGGGAGGAGAGCCGGCCTGATCTGGACGCCTGCAAGGCCCTGTGCGTGATGGGCCTGCCCATGGGGCTGCAATACTCCATCACCGCCATCGGCTCCATCGTGCTCCAGGCCTCTGTCAACGCTCTGGGCAGCGTCTACGTGACCGCTGTGTCCACCGGCGGGAAGGTCTACCAGCTACTGGCCTGTCCCTTTGACGCCATGGGGGCCGCAATGGCCACCTACTGCGGCCAGAACGTGGGCGCGGACCGGCTGGACCGGCTCCACGAGGGGGTCCGTTCCTGTTCCCTGCTGGGGCTGATCTACTCCGCCGCCGCGCTGCTGGCCATGCTGCTGTTCGCGCCCCAGTGCACTATGCTGTTCCTCAGCCCCAGCGAGCCTCAGCTGGAGCTGCTGAAGGGCCTGGTGGGCCAGTACACCGTCACTTTGACCGCGTTTTTCTTCCCCCTGGCCCTGGTGAACATCCTGCGTTTTTCCATCCAGGGGATGGGCTTCAGCACCTTCGCCATTCTGGCGGGTGTGCTGGAGATGATCGCGCGCACGGTGGTGGGGCACTTCTTCGTCCCCGCCATAGGATATACCGCCGCCTGCTTTGCCTCCCCGGCGGCGTGGATCTGCGCCGATCTGTTTCTCATTCCCGCCTGCCTGGGCTGCATCGCCCATCTGCGCAGGAGGAATCCCACCGCCTCGCTGGAGACGCTCTCCAAGCGGATCATCAAGCCCGCCAAGGCATAGAAGAAGAGGGGGCCCGGCACGCCGGGGTCCCTCTTTTCGTGCGCCGCGTTCACAGATGTAATGCCGCTATGCGGCGCAAAACCCAAAATAAAAGCGCCTGCAAGAGCAGGCGCTTTTATTTTGGAGCGAGTGACGAGGCTCGAACTCGCTTCCACACCCCACGGACTGCGTCCGTGGGGACCCCGCACCTCGGGATTGCACGTGCGCGCAGCACACCGCGCGCGCAGGCGGAGGCAGCGAGTTCGGCAAAAAGTATCCCGGCCAGCATACACTGACCGGGATACTCTTTAAAAGTGGAGCGAGTGACGAGGCTCGAACTCGCTACCTCCACCTTGGCAAGGTGGCGCTCTACCAGATGAGCTACACTCGCAACGGACAAGTGCGATTTTAACAGGATTGCCGCCGCTTGTCAAGAGGAAATCGGAAATTTCTTTTGGCTGGAAACTGTAACCGGATTGTAATCCCTTTTTGGTTGACAACGTAAACCTGACATGCTATGATAGGACTACAAAGTAAACCAGATGGAGGGATAAGCCATGGAGCATAGAAGCGAACCGGACGGGGTGAAGCTCACCGGCAGCGAGTGGAACGTGCTGGTCTGCCTGTGGGAGCACAGCCCCCAGACCGTGATGCAGCTGGTGGCGGCGCTGGGGGAGCGGGTGGGCTGGGCCAAGAGCACCACCATCACCACCCTGCGCCGCATGGAGGAAAAGGAGCTGGTGCACGTGGAGCAGGGGGCGCGGGGCAAGCTGTACGCCCCGGCGGTGGAGCGGGAGCAGGCCACCGCCGCCGAGACCCACAGCTTTCTGGACCGGGTGTACCAGGGCAGCGTGGGGCTGATGATGAGCGCCATGGCCAAACGCCAGGAGCTGTCCCAGGACGAGGTGGCCGAGCTGCGCTCCATCCTGGACCGGATTGAGGAGGGAAAGTAAGATGGTAGAACTGCTGGTGGAGTGGGTGTTTACATCCACGTTCCTGATTTTGGTGGTGCTGGCCCTCCGGGCCGCCCTGGGAAAGCGGGTGAGCGCTGGGCTGCGCTATGCCCTGTGGGCGGCGGTGCTGCTGCGGCTGCTGGTGCCGGTGCAGCTGTTCACCTCCCCCGTCGCCGGGACCTGGGTGTGGACGGAACAATGGGTGGAGCACAGCGCGATTGAGCCCCCCGCCGTTCCCACCGCCCCGGCGGGGGAGATCGTGGGCCTGCCCGTGACGGACAAGACGCCGGGGACCGCGCCCGCGCTCCCCGACCCGCCCGCCATGCCCGACGCGCCGGAGCCTCCCGCCGCCCCCGACCTGACCGGTCTGGCCCCCTGGCTGGGCCGGGTCTGGCTGGCGGGGACCGGCCTGACGGCGCTGGTGCTGCTGCTGTCCAACCTGCGTTTCTTCCGGCGGCTGCGGGGGGAGCGCCTCCCCCTGGAGGGGGCGGACTGCCCCCTGCGGGTGTATGAGGCGGTGGATATTCCCTCCCCCTGCCTGTTCGGGATCTTCCGCCCGGCGGTGTACGTCACCCCCCAGGCGACGGTGGACCCGGACATGCTCCGCCATGTGCTGGCCCATGAGTACGTCCACTATAAGCACGGCGACCACATCTGGAGCCTCCTGCGGTGCGCCGCCCTGGCCGTCCACTGGTGGAATCCCCTGGTGTGGCTGGCGGCGGCGCTCAGCCAGCGGGACGGCGAGCTGGCCTGCGACGAGGGGGCCCTCAAGCGGCTGGGGGAGGGCCAGCGGGCGGCCTACGGCAACACTCTGCTGGCCCTGGTGACGGCCAAGCCCGGCCCCAGCGACCTGTTCCGGTGCGCTACCACCATGGCCGGGGACAAGAAGAGCCTCAAGGAGCGGATCACCCGCATCGCCCAGGCCCCCAAGCGCTGGCTGTGGGCGGCGGTGATGGTGGTGCTGGTGACGGCCCTGGCCTGCGTGTGCGCTTTCGGGCAGGCTGAGCCGTCGATCGATGTGGGCGAATTTACCCCGACTTACACAATGGGTGGGGAGCGGATGGTCCTGGTGGAAGGGCTGGGCGGCGCCCATGTGGAGTGGTCCCGGGGCACCAACGGCGGCTCTCTCTATCTGGCCGGGGACCTGGGGCGCCTCTGCCCCAGGCTGGCGGGAGAGACGTCGGAGGGCGGCGCGTACTGGGACGATGTAGGGGGAGATAAATTCCAAAGCGTCCTCATCGTGCGCCTGAACGTGGACGACAACCGGATTGAGGACGGCGCCGTGGGCGGCTTCGGCATCTTTTTCACCGTGGACCTGGACAGCGGCGCCGTCACCCAGCGGGAGTTCACCTCCATGAAGGGGGATAAGACCATCAAGCTCACCGACCGGGAGATGCTGGACATGGCCCGCATTCTGGCCGAGGTGCTGACGGGGGCTGCGGACTACTACAACGCTCATAGCGCCGAGTACAGCGCCGGAGACCCGGCGGACCTGCTGCTCCACTTTACAATGGATGTGGAGAACGTGCCCATGGAGGTGCTGGGCTCCATCGGCCAGGATGTGCGGGGGAAGTATGAACAGTTCCTGCTGGACCTGGACAGCCAGCCCATCGCCGCGGGGAACAGCGGAAAGCCCGAGTTCAACAACTGGCGGGTCAAGTCCCTGGAGGGCCCCTGGAACCGCACCGTGCTGGGTATGGACCTGGAGATCTGGCGGGTCTTTACCGAGTACCACACCCCGGAGCCGGAAAAGGCGAAATTCATGCTGGCGGGCGGGATGTACGTGACGGAGGACGGCTGGTTCTCCCCGGAGGACCGGATGAACTACTACATCTTCCGCCTGGACCAGCAGGGCGGGCGTAGCCTTGCCGCCATCATGCCCATGGGCGCGGGGGGCGGCGCGCCCGACGGAGAGACCCAGTATATGAGGGACTCCTTTGACGAGATGCTGGAACGGACCCTGGCGGGGGCCCGGGCGGTGGACCCAGAGGGTCTGACCCCGGACTTGAACCGGAACGGCATCCCCGAGGTGCTGCGAGTGGTGTCCCTCGACGGGGGCGCGGGCCAGAAGCTGGAGGTCTGGGAGGGCGGCGAGCTGATCTACGAGGAGGAGGGCAGCTTCGCCCACGCGGGCTACAACGCCCTGTTCCTGTACCACGACGAGAACGGGGACTACCTCCTGCGCTACAACCCCTACATGGCCCAGGGCTGGGCCACCTACAGCTGCCGGCTGTTCACGCTGTATGAACACGGCGCGTCCACCGCCCGGTATGCGGATCTGGAGTTCGACCTCAACTTCCATCCCATGATGCGCTCGCAGCACAAATTCGACGTGAACGAGATCACCGGCTTTATGAGCGAGATCAATCAGCTGCTGTCTCACAGCGTCCAGCTCCTCAACACCGACCAGGACCTGCTGAAAACCTTCGAAAAAAACGGGCGGCTGTACGACGATTTGGGCTGGCTGGACGGCTGGGAGCCCGCCTATACCCGGAGGGGCGGGGCCCTGCCCGACCAGCTGTGGGCCTTCCAGAGGGCCATGGAGGGGGAGTGGTACGAAAACGAGCCCGTCCTGGCCCAGGTGAACGAGACGGAGACGTTTACCGTGATGGGCCTGCGCTACCGGGACAAGGCCACCCGGTTCACGGTGGACAGCTGGGACATCGGCTTTGAGGTGAACCCCCAGCTGCTGGACTGGAACGGGGACGGGAAGGATGAGCTGGTGTTCTCCCTGGTGACGGGCCGGGGCACCGGGTGCCTGATTGAAACGCTCTGCGTGTTCGACGCGGACACCCTGGAGCAGTACGACACCTCCGCCCTCAACGCGCTGGTCCTGGGGTCCATCCAATCCACCGGGGACGGGGAGAACTTCTACCTCAAGGGCCCGGGGCTGGACGAGGCCATCCCCAAAAGCACGGCTGAGAGGGAAAACCCCGGCGCCCCCGTGGCGCAGGCCCTGGGGCTGGGGGAGATCGTCCGTTGGACGGTGAAGGACGGCAAGGTGTTCTGCTGGCTGGGCTGCGATGCCAGCGGCAGGACCACAAACTACATCGGCTGGGTCAACGCGCCGGTGAACATGAGCCCGTCCGGGGCGTTCTCCTGCGGGAACGCGCAGTACGTGGACGGGCCGGAGGGGCCATTTGAATAATCTGGGAAGGCCGCCGGGGCAGATGCCACGGCGGCCTGTTGACATTCTGTGGGCGGCTTACAAGCTTTGACAGGAAAAAATGCAAGGTTTCTGTTAAGAAATGCAAATCCGTTATTGACAGAGCCCGCCGGATTCGCTATAATATTTAACAAATCATGAATGGCGGGCCCATTCCGCTCCGGAAAATGAAACGGCCGGCCCTGCCGCTTGCAAAGCGCGGCGCGGCGGCAAAGTGGTGCGCGGGGTGCCGCGCCCCGTTTTGCCGCCGCCGGTTTAACAGAGTGACGCATTATAGCGGAAAACGGGATACCCCGTTTTGTTGTCCCCCAGAGCTGGGGGACAACATGCGTTTGGCCCGCCTAGGGCGGGCCCTGATCCTGATTTAACCTGAATGGGACAGAAGGACGGCATTTTTCTGCTCTATCCGGTTAAATATAACAAAAAATATTAGGAGGATAAGTATGAAGAAGTTCGTAAGCCTGATGCTTGCGCTGGTTATGGTGCTGAGCCTGGCCGCCTGCGGCCAGCCCGCGGCTCAGAGCAGCGGCACGCCCAGCAGCGCGCCCAGCGGAGCCCCTGCCGCCTCTGAGGGCGTCACCCTGGGCGAGTATGTGCCCTTTACCTATGAGGAGCAGGTGGTCTATGACACCGCTCTGAGCGAGTTCTACAACGCCTTTATGGACGCCAAGAAGGCCGCCACCGCTTCCGAGCGGTACGCCCTGATGGCCGTGGCCGAGGCCAAGCTGCTGGAGTCCGGCGTGCTGATTCCCGTGCAGGGCGACGGCGGCCGCTACGGCATCCGGCACATCGTCCCCCGCACCATCCCCTCCGTCGGCTGGGGCAGCGACAGCGACCGTCTGGCCACCATGATCGCGGTGGAGGAGCTGCTCAAGTCCGAGGACTCCAAAGAGGTCGTCGCGCTGTGGAAGGAACTGGCCGGCACCGGCACCTTTGAGGAGAAGGTCAAGGAGCTGCTCACCGGCAAGGGCTATACCATCGTGGACAGCATTGACCATATCTACTCCTCCGACCCCACCACCTGGGACTACCTGGCCACCTGGCAGTCCACCCAGTCCGAGCCCACCTGCTTCCTGGTGGACGGCCTGATCAACTACGACATGGAGAACGTGATGCAGCCCAGCCTGGCCGAGAGCTGGGAGATGTCCGAGGACGGCCTGACCTACACCTTCAAGATCCGTCAGGGCGTGAAGTGGGTGGATTCCCAGGGCCGTGAGGTTGGCGAGGTCCAGGCCGACGACTGGGTCGCCGCCCTCCAGCACTGCGCCGACTGCGGCGGCGGCGCCGCCGAGATGCTCTCCTCCCTGGTGGGCCTGGGCGCCTACCTGAGCGGCGAGACCAACGACTTCTCCACCGTGGGCGTCAAGGCCGTGGACAAGTACACCCTGGAGTACAAGTTTGAGAGCCCCCTGCCCTACTTCCTGTCCGCTCTGACCTATGTGGGCCTGGGCGGCCCCCTGTGCCGCAGCTACTACGAGTCCCAGGGCGGCAAGTTCGGCGCCGAATTCTCCCCCGAGGACCCCAACTACACCTACGGTCAGACCCCCAACAACATCGCCTACTGCGGCCCCATGCTGGTCACCAGCTACACCGCCAAGAACAGCGTTGTCTACAAGGCCAACCCCTCCTACTGGAACCCCGACTCCGTGAACATCCACGAGCTGACCTGGAAGTACTGGGACGGCCAGGACGCCCTCCAGCCCTACTATGACGTGAAGGACGGCAAGCTGGGCTCCATCGCCCTGAACGCCTCCCGCCTGGAGCAGTGCAAGAAGGACGGCATCTTCGAGGAGTACGCTGTGCTGTCCACCAACAGCACCCAGTCCACCTATAACGGCTACTACAACCTGAACCGCGGCCGTTACAGCAACTTTGACGACGAGACCAAGGGCGTGTCCCCCAAGACCGCCGGCAGCGCCGCCGAGATCAATCTGTATCCGGAGGAGGGCGAGCCCGTCTACACCTCCGACATCCTGGACGACGCCGCCCGCTGGCACAGCGCCATCAACAACCAGAACTTCCGTCTGGCCCTGACCTTCGCCTTTGACCGCGGCGAGTACCTCGGCCAGCAGTTCGGCGAGGACCTGAAGTACAACGCCATGCGCAACACCTTCGTCCCCGGCAACTTCGTGTCCCTGGAGGAGGAAGTGACCGTTGACGGCCTGGGCACCTTCCCCGCCGGCACCTACTATGGCGCCATCGTGCAGGCCCAGCTGGAGAAGGACGGCTTCCCCGCCAAGGTGTGGGACCCCGATGCTGACAGCGGCCTGGGTTCCAGCGACAGCTTCGACGGCTGGTACAATGTCTCCGCCGCCAAGGAGTATCTCCAGAAGGCGGTGGAGGAGCTGGCCGCCGTGGGCGTCGAGGTCACCAAGGAGAACCCCATCCAGATGGACGTGATGTTCCACTCCGGCGACCAGCAGTACGTCAACCAGTTCAACGCCTACAAGAAGAACCTTGAGGAGAACCTGGACGGCCTGGTGCAGGTCAACCTGATGGGCTTCTCCGACCGCGCCGACTACAACAGCAGCAGCTACTTCCCCACTGCCGGCAAGGACTACAACTATGACGTGTCCTTCGCCTCCGGCTGGTCCGCCGACTACGCCGATCCCGGCAACTTCCTGGAGACCCTGGTGCCCGCCCCCGACGGCACCGGCTACGTGACCATGAGCTTCGGTCTGTGGTAAGAAAAGCGGCCCTGAACAAGAGCTAAATCATACTGCGCGTGCAGGAGAATGGTGCGTGCCATTCTCCTGCACGCATATCGGTACAATTTTCTTCCCCCTTACGGGGGAGGGAACGGAAACGCGTAAGCCGGGGCGGCCCGTTTCCTCCCCCGCGAGGGGGACAGAATGGAAGTTAGGTGCGTGAAAAAAATATGGGAAAATATTTGGTAAAACGCCTGCTTCACGGCGCGGTGTCCATCATTGTTGTGGTCATCATCGTTATGGTGATGGTTTACTCCCTGCTGGACCGGCAGCAGGTGTTCGCCGGGGACTCGGTGTATACCCGGCAGATGAACAACGCCAAGCAGAGCTATATGTACTCCCGGTGGGAGGAGTACGGCTATCTGGATTACGTGACCTACGCGGAGTGGCTCCAGGGGCTGACCGACTCCGGCGAGATCGACGAGGAGACCCGGTCCCAGGCGGTGGCCTTTGGCCGCAAGCCGGAGAACGACTCCGAGCTGGTCCAGGAGTACGTGACGAAATTCAACGAGTACTATGAAAGCCGGGGGTATACGATTGTGCGGCTGAACGCCAAGGTGAGTGGCCGCAAGCTGGCCACCGGCGGGCAGCAGGTGCTGTTCGCCTACCGGGACGTGCCCCTGCTCGACCGGATCTGGGACTATTTCAGCGGCCTGGTGACAATCGACAACATCCATAAGGTGCAGGAGGACATCGGGGAGCGGGGCCTGACCTTCACCTGGTTCGACCCGGTGTACGGCGGGGAGAAGCTCTCGCCGGCCATCATCGGCAACGGAACCACCCACAAGTACCTGCTCTATGTGGACGATCAGTTCCCCTACCTCCACCAGAACTTCGCCACCATCCAGCTGGGCACGTCCTACACGGTGAACAAGGGCGTGGACGTGTTCACCACCATGACCAGCAGCCAGGGCTCCTATGTGCTTTCGACCATGACCTTCCCCTCGGGCTACGTGGAGGAGAGCGCGGACGACCTGCATACCGCCATCTACCGGCCCAATTCCAAGGACACCGATTTCAACGCGGTGCGCTTCACCGACGACTACACCAACGTGCAGACGGTGCGGCGCAGTATGTCCAAGATCGGCTTCTCCTTTGTCATCGGCATCATCTCCGTTATCATGGCCTATATCCTGGGCGTACCTCTGGGCATCCTGATGGCGCGGAAAAAGGATAAGCTGGTGGACAAGTTCGGCACGCTGTATATCGTGTTCATCATCGCGGTGCCCTCGCTGGCCTATATTTTCCTGTTCAAGGCCATCGGCGGTCGGGTGTTCGGCCTGCCGGCCAGCTTCGATATGGAGTCCAACAGCAAGCTGATGTTCATCCTGCCCATCATATCGCTGGCCCTGCCCTCGGTGGCCAACCTGATGAAGTGGATGCGCCGGTATATGATTGACCAGATGAACTCGGATTACGTGAAGTTCGCCCGGTCCGGCGGCCTGACGGAGGGCGAGATCTTCACCAAGCACATCCTGAAAAACGCCGCGATCCCCATTGTCCACGGCATCCCGGCCAGCGTGCTGGGGGCCATGACGGGCGCCATCATTACCGAGCGCGTGTACGTGGTCCCCGGCGCCGGCAACCTGCTGACGGAGGCCATCAACAAATACGACAACGGCGTCATCGTGGGCGTCACGCTGTTCTATGCGATATTGTCCGTGGTATCCATCATCTTGGGCGATATCCTCATGGCGACGGTAGACCCGCGGATTTCGTTCTCGACGAAGGATAGGTGAGAGCTATGGAACATGATCTGAAGAATTTGGGCGTGCCGGAGGATAAGCTGTTTTCCTTCCACAACCACAGCGATCTGGAATCGGAGAAGATCACGGCCCCCCGGTACTCCTATTGGCAGTCGGTGTTCCGCGTGTTTTTCCGCAATAAGCTGAACATCGTGATACTGGCCCTGCTGGTGTTTGTGGTCGCGTTTGCGTATATCTACCCCTCCGTGACGCACTATGACCAGTTTGAAAACCTGATGAATGCCCAGGCAAAGCACCTGAACCCCGTCGGTGCGCTGAAGTATTTTGGCATGGAGCTGAAATGGATTCTGGGCACCGGCGCCGCCGGCCAGTCCACCTTCCAGGCCATCTGGAACGGCTCCCGGATCTCCATCTCCCTGGCCTTCATCTGCGCCGCGATCAACATGGTCGTCGGTGTGATCGTGGGCGCCATCTGGGGTTTCTCCAAGCGGGTGGACGCCATCATGATGGAGGTCTACAACATCATTGCCAACGTGCCCTATATCCTGCTGATCGCCGTGCTGGTGATGCTGCTCTCCGCCACGTTCTGGACCATGGTGTTCGCCTTGACCGTCACCGGCTGGCTGAGCATCGCCTATTTCATCCGCACCCAGGTGGTCATCATCCGGGACCGGGAGTATAATCTGGCCTCCAAGTGCCTGGGCACCTCCACGGTGAAGATCGCCATGAAGAATATCCTGCCCTTCATGACCTCCGTGATCGTGACCCTGCTGGCCACCGAGATCCCGTCCTATATCTCCTACGAGGTGTTTCTGTCCTACATCGGCATGGGCCTGTCGGACATGTCCCTGGGCCGGCTGATCTACGAGGCGGAGAGCGCCATGGTCACGCCCGGTTGGGAGTTTGAGTTCTGGAGTCCCGTGGTGATCTCCTCCATTATCACCGTGGTGCTGTACGTGGTGGGCCAGAACCTGGGCGACGCGTCCGACCCCCGGACGCACATGTAAGGGGGCGGCGGCATGGAAGAGAAAAAGGTATTGCTGTCCATCAAGGACCTGGACGTGAAATTCCGGGTCCGCGGCCGGACCCTCACCGCCATCCGGGGCATTTCTCTGGACATCTATGAGAACGAGTCCATCGCCATCGTGGGCGAGTCCGGCTCCGGCAAGTCGGTGTTTACCAAGACCTTCGCGGGCATGCTGGACACCAACGGCTTTATTGACAACGGCTCCATCATCTTCAACGACGACGAGCTGGCGGACACCGTGGTGAAGGTGGACGGCACGGCCCGGTCTCTGATGGAGAAGGCCAGGAAAAAGCTGGACGAGTACTCTCTTTTGGAGCTGGGCGCCGGCACCTACCGGGAGATTCTGGACCTGGAGCGGGAGAAGAAGGAGAAGAGCGGCCTGAGCGGCGAGGAGCAGCAGGCCGCGGAGGAGGAGCTGAAGGACCTCCAGCAGAAGCGGGCCGACACCTTTAACCTGAAGCAGACCTTTGACCCCGCCAAGGAAAAGGACAAGATCCGTCAGGCGGCCAATGAGATCAAAAGCTACGACGCCAAGATCAAGGAGCTGAAAAAGCGCAGCGAGCAGCTGGTCCGGGAGAAGAAGCACAGCCTGGAGTCGGACTCGGCCTATATGCAGCACTATCAGAAGCGCCTTGCGGAGCTCCAGGAGAAGTATAAGCGGGAGATCGCCGGGCAGATCACTCAGGAGACCCGGGCGCGCAATGAGATCCTGGCCAAGGAGATCTACCTGTCCGTGGGCCGGTACGGTCTGAAAAAACGGGTACAGTTCACCAACCAGCTGCTGAAGGCGCTGAAAAAGGCCATGAAGCTGGGGGTGGACCTGTCCGACGAGGGCCAGCGCAACGCCGTGTTCGACAATGTCACCTTCCGGGTGCGCTATCTGGACGAGACGCCGGAAAAGCTCCACGGCACCTGCATTTTGAACCTTGCCAACGTGAAATATTCCAAGGACTGGAGCCAGATCCGCGGCCGGCGCATCGCCACCGTGTTCCAGGACCCCATGACCTCCCTGAACCCCATTATCACCATCGGCAAGCAGATCACCTCCGTCATCCTCAAGCACCAGAGCTGCTCCGAGTCGGAGGCCAGGCAGCGCGCCCTGGAGCTGATGCACAAGGTGGGCATTCCCAACGCCGTGGCCCGGTTTGACGACTATCCCTTCCAGTACTCCGGCGGCATGCGCCAGCGCATTGTCATCGCCATCGCCCTGTCCTGCCAGCCCAAGATCCTGATCTGCGACGAGCCCACCACCGCCCTGGACGTGACCATCCAGGCCCAGATCCTCCAGCTTATCAAGGACCTGCAAAAGGAGTTCAACTATACCATCGTGTTCATCACTCACGACCTAGGCGTGGTTGCCAACGTGGCCGACCGGGTGGCGGTGCTGTACGCCGGACAGATCATCGAGCTGGGCAAGGTGGACGAGGTCTTCTACGATCCCCGCCATCCCTATACCTGGGCGCTGCTCAGTTCCCTGCCCCAGCTGGCCCAGAAGAACACCAAGCTGTACTCCATCACCGGCACGCCGCCCTCCCTCTACAACCAGATTGTGGGCGACGCCTTCGCCCCCCGCAACCCCTACTGTCTGGAGATCGACACCATGCTGGAGCCGCCCATGTTCCAGGTCAGCGAGACCCACTTCGCTAAGACCTGGCTTCTGGACCCTAGGGCCCCCAAGATCGAGAAGCCCGAGGGCATTCAGAACATCCATGAGAAGCTGGTGGCAGCATTCAATATTTAGGAGGGTCGGATCGTGAGTCAAGTGAAAACGAATGAGGTCCGGGCCGCCAAGCTGCCGGAGCACGGCCCGGTGAACGAGGACGGCAGAGAGATTTTGCTGTCGCTGAAAAACGTGGACATCACCTTCGGCAAGGGGGAGGACGCGGTCCGCGCCGTCCAGAACGCCTCCTTTGACATCTATAAGGGCGAGACCTTTTCCCTGGTGGGCGAGTCCGGCTCGGGCAAGACCACCGTTGGCCGGGCGGTCATCCGGGTAAACCCCCTGGCCGCGGGGGAGATTCAGTACAAGGGCGTGCGCATCTCCGGCAAGATCCCCCGGGCCCTGGACCGCGAAGTCATCCGGAACATTCAGATGGTGTTCCAGGACCCGGCGGCCTCGCTGAACGAGCGTGCCACGGTGGACTATATCATCTCCGAGGGCCTCTACAACTTCCACCTGTTTGAGAACGAGGCCGACCGGGTGAAAAAGGTGGAGACCATGATCGAGGAGGTGGGCCTGCTCCCCGAGCACCTCACCCGCTATCCCCACGAGTTCTCCGGCGGACAGCGCCAGCGCATCGGAATCGCCCGGGCCATGGTCATGGAGCCGGAGCTGGTGGTGGCCGACGAGCCCATCTCCGCCCTGGATGTGTCCATCCGGGCTCAGGTGCTCAACCTGATGAAGAAATTCCAGGAGGAAAAGGGCATCACCTACCTGTTCATCGCCCACGACCTGTCGGTGGTGCGCTTCATCTCCGACCGCATCGGCGTCATCTACAAGGGGCGCATCGTGGAGGTGGCGGAGGCGGAGGAGCTGTTCAACTTCCCCCTGCACCCCTACACCCACTCCCTAATCTCCGCCATCCCCATTCCCGACCCGGTGCTGGAGAAGAACAAGGTGCTGTTTACCTACGACCCCTCCATCCACGACTACAGCGAGGACGAGCCGGAGTTTGTGTGCATCGGCCATGACCACTACGTCTATGGCAACAAGAAGGAGGTCGAGCGGTACAAGGCCATCCGGGACGCGGGCGTGCCGGTGAAGCCTGTGAAGATCCGGACCCCCGGCGCGGAGGAGGAGAAGCGGCCGGAGGAGGATCTGGGCGCCGTCATCCAGGAAGAGGCCATGATGATCCACCCCGCCCACGACACGGGCAGCATCTGGTACAAGTTGTTCTCCTTCATCCTGCCGCTGCTGGGCCTCATCGCCATGGCGGTGTTCAACCACTTCCACCACACCCGCAACGCCAGGGCCTGTAAATCCGGCGCCGTGGCCGGGCTGATCTTCCTGGCCGCAATCGCGCTGATTTTCCTGCTGCTGATTGTGCTGGCGGTGGTGTAGCCTTGGGGCGCACAGCAAAAGATAACCGGGACCTGCCCCATCCCAAGCCGGTGGAAAAAATTGAGCTGTCGGACCGCAACGCCACCGGACGGTTCATCGCGGCGGCGCTGTTTCTGCTGGTGGGAGCGGGGGCGCTGGTATACGCCTTCCGTCAGCTTGGGACCCCCGAGGCGGGCTGGCAGGCCATCCAGGCCGGGACCGGGTCGGGGCCCACCTGTGGGGAGGAGTTTGTGTTCCTCTATGAGCTGGGGGCCGGCGGACAGCCCGTCCTGACGGAGAGCAGGGCCGTCACCGCCGAATACACCAAGGCGTGCCGGAAGGCGTTTCAGATGTTCCACACCTCGGAGACCTTTGAGGACACGGTCAGCCTGTGCGAGATCAGCGGCCGGCCCAACCAGGAGCTGGAGGTGGACCCGGCGCTCTACGGCGCGTTCGCCGCCGTCCGGGAGGAGGGGGACCGAACGGTCTACCTGGGCCCGGTTTACGCCCGGTACGGGGACCTGTTTTACTGTACGGACGACAGCCAGCTGGCGGATTTCGACCCCTATTCCAGCGAAGAGGTGGCGCGGGAGTACGCGGCCGCGGCCGCCTACGCCATGGACCCGGCGCACATCGACGTAGAGCTGCTGGGGGAGAACCGGGTCCGCCTGCGGGTGTCGGAGGAATATCTGGCCTTTGCCCAGCGGGAGGGAATTGAGCGCTTTTTGGACTTCGGCTGGATGCGCAACGCCTTTGCGGCGGACTACCTGGCCCAGACCATGGCGGAGGCCGGGTTTACCAAGGGCTCCATCAGCAGCATAGACGGCTTTATCCGCTGCCTGGACGGCCGGGAGGGGAGCTATTCCCTGAATCTGTACGATGTGGAGGGGGAGAAGCCGGTTCAGGCCGGGGTGCTGGAGTACCAGGGGCCCATGAGCCTGGTGAGCCTGCGGGCCTTCCCGCTGAACGAGGGGGACAGGCAGCGGTGCTACCGCCTGAGAAATGGGGAGCTCCGGACGATGTACCTGGACCCGCGGGACGGGCGGTGCAAAAACGCGCTGAACGCCCTGACCTGCTACGCCGGAGACCGCACCTGCGCGCAGCTGGCTATGGCGGCGGCCCCCATTTTTATCGCGGACACCTTTGAGACCGGGCCCTTGGAACGGCTGGCGGAGGAGGGCGTATACGCCGCCTGCTTCCGGAACGGGGCCCTCTGGCGGACCGAACCCCAGCCATAAAGGGCGGCCCCGCATGAATGTGATTAAAAAGTCCCAGGTCCAATTTGGACCTGGGATTTTTCTGACTCTTTTATTTAAAATACTGCGGGTAGGCCGCGCGGAGGGCGGCGGCGTCGATGTCGTACCGGTTGAGATGAGTCTCCATCAGGGCCCGGGCGGCCTCGGGGTCCCGCCGCCGAATGGCGTCCACAATGTCGATATGGTCCTGAACGATCTTCCCGTTTTTGACGGAGGACAGGGCCATGGTGCGTACCCGGTCGAAGTGGACGGAGATGTTCTGAATCAGGGCGAATACCTGGGATTTCTTGGCGATATCAAAGAGCATCCCGTGGAACTGATTGTCCAGCGTCACCAGCTGGCTGGAATAGAAATCGTCCAGATAGAGGCGCTGGATGCGGATATTTTCCTCCAAGCGCTCCAGGTCGGCGGGGGCGGACATCCGGCAGTCCAGCTCCACCACGGCGCACTCCAAGAGATCCCGCATGAAGCGGGATTCGTCCACCATATCGTAGTCGATCAGGGGGATGGTGCTCTTTTTCTGGGGCCGGACATCCACGATCTTCACCTTGGCCAGCTCGATGAGAGCCTCCCGCACCGGAGTGCGGGACAGCCCCATCTCAGAGGCCAGCTCGTTTTCGCTGATCTGGCTGCCGGGGGCCAGGTCTAGGCTGATGATGTTCTCCTTGATGGTGCGCAGGGCATATTCCCCGCCGCTCTCCCGGGGAAGCCGGTCCAGGAGCCTCATGGCCCCGCCTCCTTTCTGTATATTGGAGATACTATAACACATCGGGTATAGTTTGTCCACTAGTGCACAAGCAAAAGGGGTGAAAAATATGGGGACTGGAATAATGCACAAAAATAGGCGGGAAAATTTTACACCATTGCCTATTGAATTCTAGTATACAAGATGTATAATAAGGACAAGACCAACGGAAAATTCATATCCCGCGTCAAGTGATCCAAACTATTTTTATGGAGGGCTACTGCTATGAACAAAACGCTGCAAAGAGTTTATGAGATCGGCATCATTCCCGTGATCGCCATTGAGGACGCGGCTCAGGCGGTCCCCCTGGCCCGGGCCCTGGCCGAGGGCGGCCTGCCCGCCGCCGAGGTCACCTTCCGCACCGCCGCCGCCGAGGACGCCATCCGGGCCATTGTCAAGGAGGTCCCGGAGATGCTGGTGGGCGCGGGCACGGTTCTCACCAAGGAGCAGGCCGACCGGGCCATGGCCGCCGGCGCCTCCTTCATCGTGGCCCCCGGCTACGACCCCAACGTCACCCAGTACGTCATCGACAAGGGCGGCATCATGATGCCCGGCACCGCCAGCGCCGGCGAGATGCAGCAGGCCATGAACCAGGGCTGTGAGATGCTGAAATTCTTCCCCGCCGAGGCCAACGGCGGCGTGGCCATGCTGAAGAACATCGGCGCGGCCCTGAAGACCGCCAAGTGGATGTGCACCGGCGGCGTCAGCGCCAAGAACGTCAACGACTACCTGGGCTACTCTCAGATCGCCGCGGTGGGCGGCACCTGGATGTGCAAGAGCGACCTCATCAAGGCGGGCAAGTGGGACGAGATCACCGCCCTGTGCAAAGAGGCGGTCAAAACCATGCTGGGCTTCGAGCTGGCCCACATCGGCGTCAACTGCGAGAACGAGGCGGAGGCTGAGCGCACCGCCAAGACCCTGTGCGCCCTGTTCGGCCTGGAGTACAAGGCGGGCAACTCCTCCATCTTCGCGGGCAAGGCCGTGGAGTGCATGAAGGCCCCCTACCTGGGCAAGAACGGCCACATCGCCATCGGCACCAACAATCTGGACCGGGCCATTTACCACCTGAGCCGCCAAGGCGTGGCCTTTGACGAGTCCACCCGCAAGCCCAAGGCCATCTACCTGAAGGATGAGCTGTCCGGATTCGCCATTCATCTGATGCAAAAGTAAGAGGTGCGGAGAAGCGACCGAACGCCCTGGCCGCTTTGCAGCGTGACAAAGCAACTATAAATTTTAGGAGGAATATATTATGTCTAAAGTAGTCACCTTCGGCGAGCTCATGATCCGTCTCCAGCCCTACAACTACGAGCGCTTTGTCCAGGCTGACCACCTGGAGTTCACCTTCGGCGGCGGAGAGGCCAACGTGGCCGTCTCCCTGGCCAACTACGGCCTGGACGCGGCTTATGTCACCAAGCTGCCCGCCCACGCCATCGGCCAGGCGGCTGTGAACTCTCTGCGCCGCTACGGCGTGGACACCTCCATGATCGTCCGGGGCGGCGACCGTGTGGGCATCTACTTCAACGAGAAGGGCGCGTCCCAGCGGGGCAGCGTGTGCATCTACGACCGGGCCCACTCCGCCATCCAGGAGGCCACCACCGCCGACTTCGACTGGGACGCCATCTTCGAGGGCGTGGACTGGTTCCATTTCACCGGCATCACTCCGGCCCTGGGCCCCAACGTGGTGGAGATTTGCAAGGAGGCCTGCAAGGCCGCCAAGGCCAAGGGCGTGAAGATCTCCTGCGACCTGAACTACCGGGGCAAGCTGTGGACCCGGGACCAGGCCCGGGCAGCCATGACCGACCTGTGCCAGTACGTGGACGTGTGCATCTCCAACGAGGAGGACGCCAAGGACGTGTTCGGCATCGAGGCGGAGAACACCGACATCTACGGCGGCGAGCTCAATCACGAGGGCTACAAGTCCGTGGCCAAGCAGCTGGCGGACAAGTTCGGCTTTGAGAAGGTGGCCATCACCCTTCGGGAGTCCCACTCCGCCTTTGACAACGGCTGGTCTGCCATGCTGTACGACGTGGCCTCCAACGAGTACTGCTTCTCCAAGAAGTACGACCTGCACATCATCGACCGCGTGGGCGGCGGCGACTCCTTCGGCGGCGGGCTGATCTACTCCCTGCTGACGGGCAAGAGCACCCAGGCGGCGGTGGAGTTCGCCGTGGCGGCCTCCGCCCTGAAGCACTCCATCGAGGGGGACTACAACATGGTCACGGTGGCCGAGGTGGAGAAGCTGGCCGGCGGCGACGGGTCCGGAAGAATCCAGAGGTAAGCTGTAAGGTCAAGGGCGTTCCTTTTTCTTGAAAGAAAAAGGAACCGAAAAAGAACTTTTAGACGGCTTCCCAATGATGTTGTGCCATTGAATTAACGTTGCTTTTTGATGGAAATAGTTTAAAAGTCTTTCTTTTTGCTGCTTTTTCTTTCTTCAGAAAGAAAAAGCAGGCCCTTCTGTTTTGACTTGGGAGGTATGAACATGGAACACCACAACCCTCTGCTCCAGGGAAACAGCTCCCAGAAATTCATCACTGTGGGGGAGATCATGCTCCGCCTGACCCCGCCCAACTACGGCAAGATCCGCGTGACCAACACCTTTGAGGCCAGCTACGGCGGCAGCGAGGCCAATATCGCCCTGGCCCTGGCCAACCTGGGGGTGGACAGCACTTTTTTCACTGTAGTGCCGGGTAACTCCCTGGGCAAGAGCGCCGTGCGGGCCCTGCGCTCCAACGACGTGCACTGCACCCCCGTCATCCTGTCCACGCCGGAGGAGACCCCCACCCACCGTCTGGGGACATACTACCTGGAGACGGGCTACGGCATCCGGGCCAGCAAAGTGACCTACGACCGCAAGCACTCGGCCATCACCGAGTACGACTTCTCCAAAGTGGACCTGGACGCGCTGCTGGACGGCTTCGACTGGCTCCATCTCAGCGGCATCACCCCCGCCCTGTCCCCCAGCTGCGCCCAGCTCATCCTGGACTGCCTGCGGGTGGGCAGGGAGAAGGGCATGACGGTCAGCTTCGACGGCAATTTCCGCTCTCAGCTGTGGAGCTGGGAGGAGGCACGGGACTTCTGCACCCAATGCCTGCCCTATGTGGACGTGCTGCTGGGCATCGAGCCCTATCACCTGTGGAGGGACGAGGACGACCACGCCAAGGGGGACTGGAAGGACGGCGTGCCCCTCCAGCCCAGCTATGAGCAGCAGGACGAGATCTTCCAGCGGTTTGTGGAGCGCTACCCCAACCTGAAGTGCATCGCCCGCCACGTCCGCTTCGCCCACAGCGGCAGCGAGAACAGCCTGTTGGCCTATATGTGGTATGCGGGCCACACCTTCGAGAGTAGGCGCTTCACCTTCAACATCCTGGACCGGGTGGGGGGCGGCGACGCCTTTGCCAGCGGCCTGATCTACGCCATGATGAATCAGTACAAGCCCATGGACATGGTGAATTTCGCCGTGGCCAGCAGCGTCATCAAGCACACCATCCACGGCGACGGCAACATCACCGACGACGCCGGGGTTATCCGCAACCTGATGAACATGAATTACGACATCAAGCGCTGAACCAAACGGGAGGCCGTCCGTTCCTGACAGGGCGGGCGGCTTCCTGCATTTTGATAGGAGGAAACGCCATGAAAGAGTTTATGGACAAGGATTTCCTGCTGGGCACCGATACCGCCAAGCATTTGTTCCACGACTACGCCGAGCCCATGCCCCTGGTGGACTACCACTGCCACATCCCCCCCCGGGAGATCTTTGAGGACCGCCGGTTCGACAACCTGGCGGAGGTGTGGCTGGGGGGCGAGAACCCAGACGGCACCTACTTCGGCGACCACTACAAATGGCGTCTCATGCGCTCCAACGGGGTGAGCGAGGCGTACGTGTCCGGGGATAAGCCCGCCTTTGAGCGGTTCCTGAAGTTTGCCGAGACCCTGGAGATGGCCATCGGCAACCCCATGTACCACTGGTGCAACCTGGAGCTGCGGCAGTTCTTCGGCTATGACAAGCCCCTCACCCCGGAGACCGCCAAGGAGTGCTGGGACTTTTGCAATGAGAAGCTGCGCCATGACCCCGATCTCACCGCCCGGGGCATCATCAAGAAGGCCAACGTGGCCATGATCGGCACCACCGACGACCCCATCGACTCCCTGGAGTGGCACGAGAAGATCGCCGCCGACCCCACCATCAGCGTGAAGGTGTGCCCCTCCTTCCGCCCGGACAAGGCCATCAACATCAACAAACCCGGCTTCGCGGAGTATATCGGTAAGCTGGCCGCCAGCGTGGGCAAGACCGGCCTGGACAGCGTGGAGGACGTGTGCGCCGCCCTGACCCAGCGGCTGGAGTTCTTCGCCAAGCTGGGCTGCCGGGCCAGCGACCACGGCCTGGACTATGTGCCCTTCCGGCCGGCATCCCCGAAAAAGGCCAACGAGGCCTTTGAGAAGGCGATGAAGGGGGAGGAGCTCAGCACCAAGGAGGCCGAGCGCTATCAGACCGCCATCCTGCTCCACCTGGGCCGGGAGTACCACCGGCTGAACATCGCCATGCAGCTGCACTA